>Ga0075436_100000010_pt1 | contig 248382 bp, 231 predicted proteins | sample RhiMethybrSRZTD5_FD_75303 | JGI IMG/M metagenome (GOLD analysis project Ga0075436, IMG submission 75303) | Populus rhizosphere microbial communities from Tennessee, USA - Rhizosphere MetaG P. TD hybrid SRZTD5 | ecosystem: Host-associated > Plants > Roots > Rhizosphere > Soil | place: USA...
GCATGTGGCGTGATCAACGAACGCCGAAGGAGGATGGGAACGAGGTTCCGCTGTCGGGCGTGCGGCTGGACGGGTGACCGTCAGCTTGCCGCCGGGCTGAACATCGGGCGAACCGCCCTGATGGAGCTCCCAGCGGGAGCGATGAAGTCCGGGCTTGGGGGGCTTAGGCTTGCCCCCGACGCCCTGGCCCATGATGGGATGAGGCTCCTCTACCCCCGGGTCGCTCCGGGTGGCAAGAGCGGACCGGACGGTCAGGGAGGGTGATGGCCTCGGGCGAGTCGTCGCCCGAGGTTCTGATTCAAAGCCGGGCGAGCGGTCGGGCCGCTCTAGTCCGCCTCGGCCGACGCGAGGAACTTCTCCGCGTCGAGGGCGGCCATGCAGCCGAGGCCGGCGGCGGTGACCGCCTGGCGGTACCGGTGGTCGTAGACGTCCCCGGCTGCGAAGACGCCCGGGACGTTCGTCCTGGTGATGTCGTGGGTCTTCAGGTAGCCCCGCTCGTCGAGCTCGAGGTGGCCCCGGAACGCGGCGGTGGCCGGATCGTGGCCGATGGCGAGGAAGATCCCGTCGATGGCGACCTCGCGGACGGCGCCGTCGGCCGTCGAGCGGAGCTTGAGACCGGTCACGTGGTCGGTCCCGAGGACCTCGACGACCTCCGTCGACGGGACGAACTCGATCTTGGGGTTCGACCGGGCCCGCTCGAGCATGATCCGGCTCGCCCGGAACGTGTCCCGCCGGTGGATGAGGAGCACCTTCTGGGCGAACTTCGTGAGGAACGTCGCCTCTTCCATCGCCGAGTCGCCGCCCCCGATGCACGCGACGGTCTTCTGGCGGAAGAAGAACCCGTCGCACGTGGCGCACGCCGAGACGCCGTGGCCCCGGAGCCGCTGCTCGCTCGGGAGGTCGAGCCAGCGGGCGTTCGCCCCCGTCGCGACGATGACGACGTCGGCGACGACCGACCCCTCGGCCCCGATCTCGAGGCGGAACGGCCGCTGCGCGAGATCGACGCCGGTCACGTTCGCGTCCACGAACGTCGCGCCGAACCGGGCCGCTTGGGCCCGCATCCGCTCGATGAGCTCGGGGCCCTGGATCCCCTCGGGAAAGCCGGGGAAGTTCTCGACGTCGGTCGTGAGCATGAGCTGGCCGCCGGCCGGCACCCCGCCGACGACGAGCGGGGCCAGGTTCGCCCGGGCGGCGTAGAGCGCGGCGGTGAGGCCGGCCGGCCCGCTGCCCACGATGACCAAGCGCACCCGGCGCGTCGGGCCCGGCTCGCTCATCGCCGGCCTAGCCGTCCGGCGGGGTAAGAGGCTGACGGGGACGGTGGCACCCTAGCCTTCTGGCGGCGCGAGGGTGAGCGTCCCGCCCGCACCGGCGGTGGCGTAGCCGCGCCGGAAGAAGACGAGGGGCGTCGCGTCCCGACCCATCTCGACGCCCACGACGTCGCCCAGTACGAGGAGGTGGTCGCCGGCCACCGTCGCCGAGCGGACCCGGCAGTCGAGGGTGCCGAGCGCCCCGTCGAGGAGGGGGGCTCCGGTGACGCCCCGGTGGACCGCCACGCCGGCGAACTTCTCGGGCGGAGGAACGGCGCGGGCGAACCGCTCGCTGAGCGCCCGCTGGTCGGCGGCGAGGAAGCTCGCGGCGAAAAGGCCCGTCGCCCGGATCACCGGCGTCGAGTCGGCCGACTCGGCGAGGGAGACGAGGACCATGGGCGGATCGAGGGCGACCGACAGGAGCGCGTTCACCGTGAGCCCGCAATCCCCCGCGGGGCCGTGGCCGGTCACGACGGCGACACCGGTCGCCCAGCGGGCCATGACGCGCCGGAGCGCGGCACCCGGGGGTGGGGCGTCGGCGGTCACTCGTCCCGCCAGCGGAACACCCAGATCGCCGCGATGAAGATGACCGCCGAGCCGACCGCGATGAGCCCGAAGTCGGCGAGCGCGCTCGCCGTGTTGTTGTAGAGCATCACCTGGTTCATCCCGTCGATGATGTAGTAGAGCGGGAGCGCGTGGGCGACGGCCTGGAGCGCCGGGGAGAACCCGGAGACCGGGAAGAACGTCCCCGAAAGGAACATCATCGGGAACGTGACGATGTTGCCGATGACCGCCGCCGTCTCGGGGCTCCGGGCCGCCGAGCCGGCGAGCATCCCCAGCGAGACGAAGAAGAACGGGCCCAAGATGAGGAACGGCACGAGCCCGAGGGTGAGGGTCACCTGGGCGCCGAAGAGGAGGGTGCCGGCGACGATCATCGTCGCGGCGGAGAGGAAGGTGAGGAGGATGTACCACACGATCTTCGCGACGAGCCACTCGCCCTTCGTGAGCGGCGTGAGCGAGAGCTGCCGGAAGAGGTGGTCCTTGCGGTACGACGCGGTGATGTCGACCATGGCGAACATCGGGTTCGTCAGGATCGAGAACCCGATGAGCCCCGGCACGAGGTAGTCGATGTACTTGATCGAGAGGCCGCCGACGGTCTGGAACGTCGGATAGACGAGCACGGTCCCGTGGGCGGCGTCGAGGTTGAATTGGTTCGAGACCGCCTCCACCGCCGCCGTCGCGGCGCCGCCCGACGCCGGGTCCTGGGGGTTGGTGTAGAGGACGAGCCCTGTCGACCGGTTCGTGGAGAAGTTGGTGCCGAACCCGGCGGGGATCACGAGCCCGGCCGGATGATCGTTGTGGGCCAGCCACGTCGAGAAGTTGCCGGGATCCTGCGGCGTCTCGAGCTCGACGGTGACCGCTCCCGTGCGGTTGAGCGCGTCGAGGAATTGGGCCGAGGCGTTCGACCCGCCGTCGAGGTTGTCGGTGTAGAGGGTCACCTTCGAGGCGGCCGAGGTGCTGAAGATGAGGCCGAAGAGGCCGATCAGGATGAGCGGGAAGAGGATCGAGAAGAAGAGACCGAGCGGGTTCCGCACGTACCCCTTGCCGAAGACGACCAGGTCGGCGCCGATCCGGCGGGCGTTCATGCGGCCCCCTCCGCCTTGAGGACCCCGTCGTCCATCCGCCCGACCATCGCCACGAACACGTCCTCGAGGGTGTCCTGGACCATCGCGAACCGACGCCAGGCGAGGCCGCTACTCTCCACCACGCCCAGGATGCGGATCGCCTCGGACCGGTCGCGGAGCGGCACCTCGATCCGGCCGTCGACCGTCGCCGGCACGACGCCCGCCGCCTTCCGGAGGAACGGTGCGAGCCCGGCGTCGCCCTCGATGGCGAGCCGGTCCGGCCGGCCATGGTCCGCGATGATCTGGGCGGGGGTTCCCGCGGCGATGATCCGGCCATGGTGGATGATCGCCACCTGGTCGGCGAGGAGCTCGGCCTCCTCGAGGTAGTGGGTCGTAAGGAAAATGGTCCGTCCGTCGGCCTTGAGCTGCCGGATCACGTCCCAGATCCCGCGCCGGGCCTGGGGGTCGAGCCCCGTCGTCGGTTCGTCGAGGAAGCAGATCCGCGGATCGTTCACGAGGGCGAGGGCGAGGCCGAGCTTCTGCTTCTGGCCGCCGGAGAGCGTGTCGAACCGGGCCGCCGCCTTGTCGGCGAGCCCGACCCGGTCGAGGAGCTGGGCGACGTCGGGATGTTTCCCGAAGAGGGCGCCGTAGTACCCGATCGCCTCCCGGGGCTGGATCTTGTCGAAGAAGCGGAAGTCCTGCGGGATGACCCCGATCTGCCGGTGAAGGCGGGTGCCATCGGTCCAGGGATCGAGGTCGAGGACCCGCACCTCACCGGCCGTCGGGCGGCGCAGCCCCTCCAAGATCTCGACCGTCGTGGTCTTCCCGGCGCCGTTGGGGCCCAGGAAGGCGAAGACCGACCCCTCGGCAACGGTGAAGTCGATCCCGTCCACGGCGCGGACGTCCCCGTACGACTTCGCGAGGCCCTGGACGCGGATCGCCTCGCTCATCGGCCCGCCGAACGAACGCGGCTTATGACGGCTTTCCCGAGGGCAGCTCGATCGACGTCGGGACCTTCGGTGCGACGCGCACCCGGGCCTCTTCGCTGGTCACGTCGATGGGTTCCGTCCCCCGCCAGACAACGCGCACCTGCCCGTCCCCGACGGTGAGATCGAGGGTCCCTTCGGCGAGCCGGAGCCCCTGGAGCGTCGACGGTTCCGACGCCGGCGGGAGCTGCGGCTCGATCCGGACGGTCCGCTCGAGGAGGAACGGCTCGATCCCCCACAGCCGTCGGAAGAGCGCGGTGACGAACGGGGCGACGCTGAACCCGAGGAGAAAACACGCGTCGTACGGCTCCGGTCGATCGCCGCGGTAGCACTCGGCCGAGAGCCCCCGCTCCGCGATGAGCCGCCGCGCCTCCTGGAGCAGGTACCGACGGCCGGCTTCGGGCCGGCCCGCGGCGAACGCCGCATCGATCGCCCACGCGGTGGCGATCGGCCAGACCTGGCCGTCATGGTACGCCTGGGGATCGTACGCGGGATCCGCGGAGCCGAGCGTGCGCAACCCCCAGCCGGTCGCGAGGTCGTCCCGGGCCGCCCGGTCGCTCACGGCCGCCGCCAACGGGGGCGCGAGCAGTCCGTCGGCCACCGCTCGGAGCGCATTGGGGCGCAGCTTCCGGACCGGTGTCCCGTCAAGGCGCCGGGAATCGACGAGGTAGCTCTCTTCCGCCCAGGCGTAGAGCTCGGGGAGCCGCCGCCCGAGGTCGGTCGCGGCCGACATGAACCGTTGGAACGCCGGCGCGTCGCCCATGAGCTCGGCCAGGCGGGCGAGCGATCGGAGCGCCCGGAGGTAGAGGACCTGCACGTCGATGGCGTGGTCCCGCCGGTCCGTCGAATCCCAGATCGTCGTGTCGTACGCGTCGAACCCGAAATGGACCCGGCCCGCCGATCCGGTCGCCGACCGGATCTCGGCCACTTCGCCGCCGTGGGTGAAGAGGCCGGAGGCCGGATCGATCTTCGCGGCCGCCCACCGGTCGATCGCGGCGAGCGGACCGGTGAACTCCGCCGCGAGGTCGGACCGGCCCGTATGCTCGACGAGATCGAGGATGAGCGTCGGATAGTACAGCGTGGTATCCGAGGTGCCGTAGAGGAACAGGGGGCCGGCACCGAACTGCATCGGGACCTCGCCCGCCGAACCACCGAGGAGCGGGACCGCCGTGGCGGCCTGGAACCGCAGGATCGACCGCAGCGATTCCGCGACCCAGTCGGCGTCGCCGAGCCAGAGGACCGCGGGAAGGATCCACGCGAGGTCGCGGCCCCAGATCGCCGAGTACCAGGGATAGCCGGCCACGAGCCCGGTGATCGTCGGCTCCGGCCGATGGTACAGCCGGCGGACCGCCCCGCGGGCGAGATCGTAGGCGCGGGCGACCTCGGGCAGACCGGGGAGGCTCATCGTGGGGGTGGTGGCGACCCACCCGTCGAACCGGGCCGCCGCCTGGTCGGTCCATCCGGTCGCGGCCCGGAGGATCCCCGCCGCCGCCGAGCCGCTCGGCCCGAGGTACCGCTCGAACCCACCGGCGAGCACCCAGTGGACGGCGGCGCTCCCCTGGGGGGGCACCTCCAGGTCGAACTCGAGCCCGCAGCCGGTGATCTCCCCCTCCCGGCGGTCGCCGTTCCACGGGGCCCCGTCGACGGTCCATCGCGTCGGAGCCGGGTCGGCGTGGAGCGCGGCCCCGAAGCCGTGGGACGTCACCGTCACCTGGTCGGGCCGCCCGCTGAGGGTGTACCCGTACGGTTTGATCCCCTCGAGGAGGACCGGAGCGAGGAACGGACGGAGACCGGTCGCGAGCCGTACCCGGACCGGTTCGGTCGCGGCCGAGCGGAACCACAGGCTCCGGCCGATCGAGGGCACGGCGGCGAGGTCGTCGAGGGCGGTGACCTCCTGCACGACCTCGAGCGGCCCGACGACGTGGTGGGACTCGACGGCGTACGGCCAAGCGGCGAGCGCGGTCATCGTCCCGGCGAGCCCCGACGGCCGTCCGTCGACGGTCCACTCGACGGGCCAGCCGGCGGTGAGCCGGATACCGGCGCCGTACACTCCGCCCCACTCGAGCCTTCCCCCCCGCGCTTCGCGCGCAAGCGACATCTCCCCCCCTCCGTTGAGGATCGCCGCCGCCGAGAGCCCGGTCACGAGGAGCGGGACCGACGGGTCGGCCGCGTCGAGGACGACGAGCGGCGGACCCCGTCCGCGCGTGGCGATCAGACCGTCCCCGCGACGTGGTCGGTGAAGTCGAACCAGACGAGCGGGGGGACCGCGACGCTCTGGAGCTCCAGGCGGACCGCATGGGCACCCGCGGGGACCGGGGCTATCGAGAACCCGAACTCGGTGCGCTCGCCGATGGGGATGGTGACGGGCGACGACACCGTGACCAACGAGAGCGCGCTCGGTCCGGGGGCGCCAGGAAGTCGGATCCACGCCCGGTCCGGCGGGATGGGAACGCCGTCCCAGGCGAGCCCGATGCGGGAGAAGGCCCCCATGCGGAGCGGGGGATTGAGCAGGGTGAACCGGATCTCGTCCTCGCCGCTCCGCAGCGATCCCGCTTCGTAGACCGAGTGCTCGACGAGCTCCGCGACGCGGGCCAGCTCTTCGAGCGGGCGGAGGCCGAACTCCCGGGCCAGGTGGAGTCCCTGCCGGACAACGCTGAGGTCCATCCGGAGGTGGCCCCGGGGCATCCACCACCGTACCCGACCCGGCGAGATAGCCGTTCGCGAGCGTCGCGACCCCGGGGCGGGCCCGGTAGCCGGCCGGAGGCCGCCGACGGGTCGGTTGCAGGAGGCGGGCGGACGCTTGCGCTCCCCGCAACGTTCGCCCGTCACTGAAACGTGATAATGCGGGGCCCATCGACCCCCGCACATGGGACGGGCGTTCGGCACCGCGCTCCGGGATCGGCCGCTCGTCTTCGAGCCGGTCCCCCCCGGGGCCCGCGCTTCGCCGGCCCGGTCCGAGGCTCACCTCCGCGAGCTCGTCGATCTGGTCCAGGGGCTGCCCCGGATCGACGCGGTCAACATCCCCGAACTCGTGGACGAGAACCACGACGGTCGACCGTACTACCGGTCCGGCGACCCCCGACGGTTCGCCCGGGAGCTCGTCGACCGGACCGGGGCCGAGATCATCGTCAACAAGGTGGTCGCCCACATGGCGAGCGGCCGGGCGCTCGAGACGTGGGCCCGCGAGACGATCGACCGGGGGATCCGGCACCTGGTGCTCGTGGGTGGCTCGAGCCGGTACATTCCTTACCCGGGCCCGTCGGTCGCCGAGGCGAACCGGGTCTGCCGCCCGATCCTAGACGGGGCGAACGGGCACCTCGGCAACATCGCGATCCCCCAGCGGACCGGGGAGCCCCACCGCATGGTGCTCAAGATCCGGAGCGGGGCGACGTTCTTCACGACGCAGATCGTCTTCGATGCCGAGGCGGCGGTGCGGATGGTCCGGGAGTACGGGCGGCTCTGTGGGGAGAGCGGGATCGACCCCGCCCCCGTGCTCCTCTCCGTGGCGCCCATCGCCGACGACGGCGACGCGCAGTTCGTCCGGTGGCTGGGCGCCGACATCTCCGACGCCGCCGAACGGGCGATTCTCAACGGCGATGACGCGGGGGCCGGTGCCCGGTCGATCGATCGGGCGCTCTCGGTGTGGCGGACGGTGCGCGACGCCACGCCCCCCACCGGCCCGCGGGTGCCGCTCGGGCTCAACGTCGAGCAGATCTCCCAGCGCCACCTCGGCATCGCGGGCGAGATGGTCCGGGCGTTCGCGAAGGAGCTGGGGTCGACGCGCCCGACGGCGGCGTAAGCGACCCGCCGGCGCACTCCGGGCGTACAAAATAACACGGAACGTTTAAGGACGACACCGGCGGCTACGCATTAATGCGTATGTCCGCCCGACGCATGTTCGTGAGGCTCCGGCCCCGTACCGTCCCGGCGATCGCCCTCGTGGGGCTCCTGCTGCTCGGGGGCGCAGGGGCGCTCCTCCTCTCGCCCCACCCCGGATCGGACCGGGGGGTCGCGCGCGCGCCGATCGTTCCGCTCGGGTCGCTCGCCGCGAGCGACCTCGGGTGGACCGGGCTGCCGCTCGCATCGAGCCTGTCGCCTCCGCTCCGTTCGGCGGGAGCGCTCGCGTACGATGCGGCCGACGGCTACCTGCTCCTGTTCGGCGGACTGAACCGCCACCTCGGCTGGCTGGGGGACACCTGGAAGTACGAGGGCGGCGCCTGGACCAACCTCACCCCGACGCTCACCGTCGCGCCGAGCCCGCGCCAAGGGGCGGCGATGACGTTCGACGGTACCGATGCGGCGATCCTCCTCGTCGGCGGCAGCGGACCGTCCGGGGCGCTCGCCGACACCTGGAGCTTCGCCCACGGCGCGTGGCAGCTCCTGACCCCGAGCGGTGGTGCTCCGCCCGCCCGATCGGGCGCCGGCCTCGCCTACGTCCCGTCGCTCCGCGGCGCGGTGATGTTCGGGGGTGCCGGCGCCGACGGGACGGTCCTCGCTGACACCTGGTTCTACGCTCAGGGGACCTGGACCCAGCGGACCGGGAGCGCCGAGCTCCCGCCGGCCCGGACCGGCGGCGGCCTCACCTTCGACGCGTCGGACGCGTACGCGGTCCTCTTTGGGGGCACCGGCGTGAACGGCACGTACCTCAACGACACGTGGACGTTCTCGTCGGCGGGTTGGTCGCCCGTCGTCCCGCCCACGGGCGTGGCCCCGATCCCACGGGGCAACCTCTCCCTCACGTTCGACCCGGCCCGCTCGGCGGTCCTGCTCTTCGGCGGCTGGGACGGGACGGCGCTCTCCGACACGTGGGCGTTCAGCGGCGGGGCGTGGTCCCCGCTCACCGTGAACCTCTCCTCCTCGCCCGGCGCCCGGTACGGGGCCGTCGCAGCGTTCGACGACGCCGACGGGTACCTCGTGCTCTTCGGGGGCGTCGTCGGCGCGGGCCACTACTCGACCTGGCTCCTCCTCTCCCCGCTCGCCGTGGGGATCGCCCCGGCGACGAACGGGCCCGTCGCGCCGGGCGCCCCCGCGACGTTCACCGCCGAGCTCGCGGGCGGCCTCGCGCCGTTCAACGTGACCTGGCAGTTCGGCGATGGCTCGGCGCCCGCGACGGGCACGTCGGTCACCCACACGTTCGTCACGAGCGGCTCGTATACCGTGGTCCTCGGCGTGGCCGACGGGGCCGGGGAGTTTACGTCCGCCACCCTCTCCGTGGCGGTCCACTTGGTCGCGCTCACCGTCACGATCGCCGCCGACCCGGCGACGCCGACCCCGGGCGCCCCGCTCACGTTCTCCGCGGCGGTGTCCGGAGGCGTCGCCCCCTACACCTACGCGTGGAGCGCCCCCGCCGGGGTCTGTCAACCGAGCGTCGGGCCCACGCTCCACTGCGCGCCGGTCGTAGCCGGCGCGATCGAAGTGGGCGTCGTCGTCACCGATACCTCGGCACAGCGGGCGTCCACGACGGTGACCGTGACCGCCACGGGCGGCGCCTCCGGAGCCGGGGTCCGCGCCTCGCCGGCCTCGACGCCCGCGCTCGTCGCCGCCGTCGGGGGATGGGCCGTCCTCGTCCCGCTCCTCGTCGCGCTCGTCGGTGCCTGGGCCGGCCTCCTGCTCTACGTTGCCGGTCGTCGACGGACCCGGCGGCTGCTCGGTACCCGTCCGCTCTGTTACGCCGTCCCCGCCTGGTCGGAGACCCCGGCCGAGTTCCGGGACGATCCGGTCGCGAGCGAGGCGGTCCACCGTTAGACGGTGGGCCCGCGGCCTAGAGGGCGGACCGGGCGAGACGAGTTTCGAACGGAGCCAGGGACGCCCCGGACCCCGGCGCGGTCGCAGGCGCGTACCCGGTCGATGTGGACGGTATCGGAGCGGTCGTGACGAGGAGGACCGAGTCGGGCATGAGCGTCCAGTTCGCCGGACCACCGGCGAGCGCGGTGTAGACCGGCGCTCCCGTCGAGCCGTCCCAGCTCCAGACCCCCGTGAGGTTCGCCACGGGGAACCCCGAGGCGGCGAGGTCGACACTCACGGACGTGGTGATGTTGCCGTTCACGAGGAGCATCGCCACGGCGCCCGGGGTCCCTAGGTCGGTCGCCACGGCGTAGAAGCCGGGAACGGTCCCGCTGACGCTCGAGTCGAGCACCGCGGTCCCGAGGTGGGGCAACAGCGTCGCGTAGAGGGTGTAGAGCGGTCGATCGACCAGGCTCGCGTTCGACCAGGCGCCCTGGTGCTGGGACCGAACGTCGAACAGGTCGGCCGACGTGAGATTGAGGTGCATCGCCTGGACGAGCTCGCCGGCGACGTACGGCACCTGGGGGAATCCGTCGATGTACGGGTCAAAGCTGCCGCCCTGGATCCCCGAACCGAACTCGGTCACCAGGAGCGGGATCGGGCCGCAGGTGGCGCACGCGTTTGCGATCGCCGCCCGGTCGGCCGGCACCCGGCCCTCGAGCGAGCGGGCGCCCGTCATGTTGGCGACGAACTGGGCGAGCGACGCGGTGCCGTTGGGCGGCGTACCGCCCGGGTAGACGTGGACCGAGACCCCGGAGAGGTTCGGTCCGTTCACCGCGACCGTCGCGGTGATCCACGTGGCCTCCCCGTAGACGCCGGTCCCCACGCCGGGGAGGCCGATGATCGCCGCCGCCGGGTCCACCTGGTGGATCGCGGCGATGTACGCGTGGACCTCGTTGGCGTACCCGAGGGGGGAGGCGTTCTGGGCCTGGGAGAGGTTCCACGCCGACCAGGGGACCCCGAAATGGGTCCAGCGGGACGGCTCGTCGCCGATTTCCCAGTAGGTGGGATGGAACCCGAGGGTCGTCTCCGTGTACGCGACATCATATGCCGCCGTCGCCGGGTCGTCGATCTCCCCCGGCAGCTGCAGGATCGCCGCGCAATCGATCGAGCGGCACCAGCCGACGAACGCCGAGAGATTCTCAGCGATCACGCCCGTCGTGCCGCCGTCGTACCGGATCTCGCCCGTGGTGTAGTTGATGGCGTCGGCGCTCGAACCGCCGGGCCAGCGGACCAGCGAGACCGGCGTGGCGTTCATCCACGTCGCATCGGCGCTCGTGAGCGGAAGGTTCACGCCCACGTTGGCGCCCCAGAAGGTGGGCGCGAGCCGATCGACGACGTCGGAGACGTTCACCCGAACGCTCTCCTCGGCCACGGGGTAGACGATCGTGGGGGCGGTCCGGGTCGGGAGCCAGTTCCAGCCCACCAAAACGACCGCCGCCACGACGATCGTCGTCACCAAGGCCATCTGGGCCCGACGCTGCCGGGCGGTCCGCGGACGGTCCTGGGCGGCGAGTACCGCCTCCCATGGATTCCCGTCCATCTACGCCTCGGACCCGGGAATCAAACCGAGCCGGGTGGGCTATTTAGGGGGGGCGTTCGACCGGCGGTAGGGCGTGCTCGAAGGAGACGACCTAACGGACCAGCGGGCCCCGGAGCGATGCGCCGCAGACCTCGCAGGTCTCGCGGACCGGGAGGTTCGCGGTGCCACACACCCGGCAGATCCGGCGGCCGATCGCCGTCGCGGAGCTCCCCGAGGCCGGGACGCGGCCCGCGACGGCCGGATAGAGCCGGGCCTGGGCGCGCCGGGCGGCCGACTCGCCAATGATCGCGGTCCCGATCGCCGCGGCGAGGCCCAGCACGACGATGAGCCACGCGGAGACGAGGGGCGGCGGCGGGGGTGGGGCGGCGAGGGTGATCGGCCCCGGCGTCGCGTTCGTCGAGGCGCCGAGCGCGTCGGTCACCATGACGAAGCTCGTGAACGTGCCCGGATGGGCGTACGTGTGCGTGACGCTCGGCCCGTCGGCCGCGGCGCCGTCGCCGAACCCCCAGTGGTACGTGTACGGTCCGCCGCCGCCGCCGCTCGCCGTCGCAGAGAACGTCGACGGGACGCCCGCGGTGCCGCTGGGGTGGGTGTCGATGGTGACGGAGATCGCGCTCACATCCACAGCCGTCGACGCGACCGCCGTCGCATTGTTGGTGTCGGTGACCGTGACCTGGACCGTGAAGCGGCCCACCGCTGCGAACGCGTGCTGGGCGTTCGGGACCGACGTTGAGGTCGCGCTCCCATCCCCGTACGACCAGGCGTACGTCTCGTTGGTGCCGGGGCCCCCCGTGGCCGTGGCGGTGACGTCCACCGGCGTCCCGGGGGCGACGGCCAGGTGGTTCACCGCCACCGCCGTCGCGAGCTGGGGAGAAATGCCGAGGCCGATCGACTGGGCCACCTGGGTGAGCGTGGAATCGGTCACGGTGCACGTCGCCCCCAGGGTGCCGTTGGTGGCGAACGCGTGCGTGACGTTGAACCCCGGCGCATCGGTCCCGTCGGCGAACGTCCAATCAACGGAGTACGGCGCGAGCCCGGCGCCCGGGATACAGTGGAACCCGATCGGCTGGCCGATGTCGGCGCTGGTCCGGTTGACCGTGAGGTTGAGCGTCGGGTCGGCGGTGACGCTCACCGTCAGCGCCGCGGTGGCGACGCTGGGTGTCGAATCGGTCACTCGACAGGTGACGACGTGGGCGCCGGGGTCGGCGAACGTCTCGGTCCGGCTCGCCGGACCGGCTCCGTACGACCCGTTGTCGACGGCCCACTCGAACGAGAAGGGGCTGGACCCTCCCGAGGGGGTGCAGCTCAGGAGATCGGATTGGCCTACGTCGGCGACGGACCGGGCCGCCACGATCGACACGGCGAGCGCGAGCGGCGTCCCCAGGGTGACGACGTTCGAAGTCGTCACCGAGAACGACGGGCTCGCGGTCCCGCAGCCCCCGAAGCAGTCGGTCGTCGAGACCTGGAAGAGGTAGCTCGATCCCGGGGAGAGGCCGGGGACCGACGCGGAAAGGGTACCGGGGTTGGTGATCGTCGAGATCCGGGTCGGCGAGCCGCCGCCCGCCGATTCGTAGACGTCGTACTTGACGAACGCGAGCGCTCCGCCGTACGACGCGTTGTTCGTCCAGTTGAGCTGCACGTCGGTGGAGGTGAGGAACGTTCCGTTGAGGGCGGAGAGCGGGGGGAGCACGGCCTCGGCCACGTTCGAGTCCGAGGCGCCAGCGAGCCAGTCGTTCGTAGTGACCCGCCAGTCGGTCGTCGCGCCCGGCGTGAGCCCTCCGGTCGCGAACGCCGCCGACGACGCCGTGGTGATCGTGGCCTGGGTGACGAAGGGGCCGCCGGGCCCGTTCGTGGAGAGTCCGACGGTATAGTTCACGAAGGTGAGCGAGCCGGACGCGGTCCAGCTGAGGCTGATCGCGGAGGGCGTGACCCCGTCCACCGTGAGCGTCGCAGCGGCCGGACGGGGCGCCGCCGGCGACGACCCCAGAGCCAGCGCCGGGACGGCCGACTCCCCGATCAGGTGCCCGGGAACCAGCGCCGACGCGGTAAGGCCGGTCGTCCCGTGATCACCCGCCACCGGAAATGGCCCGATGAGGGCGAGGGCGACGGCACAGAGCACCGTCGCGACGGCCGCGCGGTACGGGGGGCGTCGGGGGACGCCGCGGGGCCGGGGGAGCATGTATGCTCTCTCCGTTTGGGCGGCTCCCCAAATTAATACTTACGCACCCGCATCGGCGGTCGCGCCCGCGGATGGGTGCTTCCCGTGGTCCGGCGGGCCGATGGGGGGGTCCTGGGCCCGGTGTCCTTTTGGACCCACGGGGGGTGGACCACCCTCCGCGACCGAGGAGTTCCCGTGACGACAGATTCGCAACTCTCTCTCGAAGACCTCGTCCGGGCCGACGCCAAGCACGACTGCTCGGACCGCGGGGCGTGCGTCCGCATGGTCGCCGTCGCAGAACTGCCGACGCGGTTCGGCGACTTCGCCGTGGTCGCCTTCGATAGCCCCTCCGACCGCAAGGAGCATGCGGCGCTCGTCCGGGGGTACGTGATGGGGGCGGAGGAGGTCCCCGTGCGGCTCCACTCCGAGTGCCTCACCGGCGACGCCCTCGGTTCGCTGCGGTGCGACTGCCGGGACCAGCTCGAGCTTTCCCTCACCGAGATCGGACGGCGGGACACCGGTATCGTCCTCTACCTCCGCCAGGAGGGCCGGGGGATCGGGTTCGCGAACAAGATCCGCGCCTACCAGCTCCAGGAGTCGGGTCTCGACACGATCCAGGCGAACGAGGCGCTCGGGTTCCGGGCGGACGAGCGCGATTACGAGATCGCGGCCCACATGCTGAACTCGCTCCGGGTGAAGTCGATCCAGCTCATGTCGAACAATCCCGCGAAGATCGAGGACCTCCGGTTCCACGACATCCGGGTCACCGGGCGGATCCCGATCATCGCGCCGGCGAATCCCCACAACCGCCGCTACCTCGAGACGAAGCGGTCGAAGGCGGGCCACCTCTTGGGCGACCTCCCGCCGCTCCCGATCGCCGAACAGATCGATAGCGTCGGCTCGGCCACGACGCCCGCCGACGGGTGACCCCGGGGCTACGCCCCGCCGACGGTGATCCCGGCGAACCGCAGCACGTCGTCGTGGGCCCGGGCGAACTCCGTCGGGCTCGCGGCGGTCACGTCGACGAACTGCAGTTCCCGCCAGGGGCCGAGGGGCGGGGGCTTCGACGACGTCGCCCGGGCGAGATAGACGAAGCTGAGATCCCAGTGGTCGCCAGCGGTGGGGTCGCGCTTCGAGGGGTACGCCTCGGAAAGGACCCGCGGGAGGCCGATCTGCATCGGCGCCGAATCGAGGAGCTCCTCGCGGAGCCGGTCCACGGCCCGCCCGGGGTCCTCGCCGTAGAGGAGCTGGCTCGCCGGGAGCATCCACCCCTCCGACCAGCGGGCCACGCGTTCCGCATCGAGGCCGCCTAGCCGGTCCCACGGTGCCTTCGGGTCCATCCGCCCGAGGAGGACCCGACGGTCGTCGTCGGGCGGGCGCACGATCAGGAACGCGTTGAGGCAGAAGCCGGCCGGCGGGATCGCGTCCAACCCGGTCGGGTTGCCCGGCCCCGGCGGCTGGAACCGGCAGAACGCCCGATCGGATTTCTTGGGGGCGGCCCGCTTCGGCACGCAAAGGCCAGGACCCCGCGGCCTAAGCGTTTAGCGACCGCCGGATCCGCCGTCGATCAGCTGGTCGTGGCCAGCGTTCCGGCGTGGGCCGGGTCGGTCTTCGGGAGGCTGATGAGCCCCAGGAAGAGGAGCACGATCCCGAGGAACTCGGCGTAGTAGAGCGCGATGGGGAACGACGCGATGTAAAGGGTCCCTCCCGCCCCGAGGACCAAGGCGCCGGCGATCATGAGCATCGTCTGCCAGCGCCAGGTGCGGCGGAGCGAGTACGCGGCGGACAGGAGGAGGAGGACGGTCGCGGGACCCGTGATGAGGGTCGACAGCACCAGCAGCACCAGCGGAGGGTTCCCCGTGATGATCCCGCCGCTCACCATCCCGGCGGCGTCGAGGGGGATCACGGCGCAGGCGACGGCGAGCGCGGCGCAGGCGCCGAGGGTGAAGTAGGCATACCCCGCCTCGAGACGGGGCCGGTGGAGGACGCGGACGGCGCCGAGTGAGAGGACCCCGACGATCGCCGCCGAGAGGAAGACGTACGCCGCGAGGAGGGGGCCGTTGGTCACCCCCGCATAGACGATCGTCTCGATCGCCATCGCCGCGGCGGCGAGGGCGAGCCCGCTCGACCACGCCAGCTGAACGCGGTTCGGACGCTCGCGGAAGCGCTGGAACCCGCGGACCGTGAGAACGACGAGGGCTGCCGTGAGGAGCCCCAGCGACCCCGTCAGGATGTCGCCGACGATCACGCGCCGTCCCCGGGCATTCGACAGGGTCGTCCCGGAGCGGGTTATCTGCCTAGCGTACGGACCCTCGCAGCCCGATCGGTGGCGGGCGGCGGCTCCGAAGCGTCAGTCGCCGGGGAACATGTACCGAAGGTCGCTGGGATCGATCGTCCCGTCGAACGAACGGGGGTCGGGCATCCCGATCATCCCCCCGCCGAGGACGAGGGCCCGCGTGGTCTGGAGCGGTTCGGGGTACTGGGCCCGGGAGATGTTGGTCGGGAAGACGATCGGGGCGCGCGGCGTCATCGAGAAGTTGAAGAATTGGAGCGGGAGCGACGCGTTGCAATCGTCGGTCGTCAGACAGCCGAGGCCGAACCGCCACTCGATGAAGTGGAGGATCGACGGGAACGAGCCGTTGGCGTGGCTGATCACCATCGGGGGCGTGAACGGGCTCACGACGAGGAGCGGCACGCGGAAGCCCCAGCCGTTCGCGTCGTTCGTCGGGGGGACCACGTGGTCGTAGAACCCACCATACTCGTCCCAGGTCACGAAGAGCGCCGTCGACGACCACTCGGGCGACGTTTCGAGCGCGTCGACGACCGATGCGGTGTACCGTTCGGACGCGACGACGCTCTCCGGCGGATGGTCCGAATCGTTGAAGCTCGGGATCACCCACGACACGCTGGGTAACGTTCCGCGGTGGGCGTCGGCGAAGAAGGCCGAGCGGTTGACGAAGTGCGCGGCGAAGCTCGCGTTGTACGATTCCGCCTTCGCCGCCTCGGGATTCCAGTAATCGAACACCGACGCGGTATCGGGTCCCGGCGCCAGCGTGAGCGCCGTCCCGTACGGTAGGAGGTGGAAGTCGTAGAAACGCCAGGAGAGGTTGTGGGACGCGAAGAGGTCCTCGGCCGAGGCGGTGTGGTTCGATTGATTGAGGTACGACTGGGCGACCGGGGGAAGCGGCGTCCCGTGGGGACCGGGGCCCACCGATCCTTGGGCCACCGGAGGCGGCGTGCCCCCGGCCACGAGGTACCAGTGGTTCGGCAGCGAGTAGCTCAACGCCGGGGAGAAGAACGCATCCCCGAGGCCGTACTCTTCCGCCAGGTCCCAGTAGATCGGGGCGGTGGAACCGTTGTAGTGCCCGAACGGCGTGAGGCCGGAACCTTCGGCGAGGTAGAAGTTCGCATTCGTTCCGTTGTAGTACGCCGAATGCGATGATTGCCAGGTGTGCGGGAGGAGCGCGCTCAGCGAGTAGTTGCTCGCCTGAAAGTTGAACGGCCGCACGCACCCCTGCGACGCATTCGTCGGGTTCAGGAGGATGCAGGTGCCCGGGGCGATCCCGTTGCCCGTCGTCGTGCAGAACGGGCCGGTCTGCCGACAGTAGGTGCCGAAGTACGTGTCGTAGGCGTGGTTCTCGAGCATGAGTACGACGATGTGGCGGATCTGGTGGCTAGCGTTGACGGCGGCGGGGGCGACCCCGGCGGTGACTCCGCGCCAGAACGGTCCGGGCACTCCCGCGACCGCGGTGGGCACCGCGAGAACCGCGACGATCGACATGGCGGTGAGGAGCCCTCTCAGCCGACGTACCGCGCGGGACGGCCGGCCCGGCGCGCCCGTCCGACCCGGATCGGACCCCATGGACCGTTTGCGAGCCGAGGTGGGTTAATCTAGTTGCCCCTGAGGCTCACGGACCTGTGACGCGCCGGAACGCTCGGACCGCTCCCCAAAGCCGGGATTCCGGGCTCAACCATCCCTCCGCCGCGAAGGACGAGCGATGACGACCTTCGTCGGGCTCCTCCGAGGCGTCAACGTGGGGGGGAGGTCGATCACGATGGCCAGCCTGCGCGACCTTGTCGGATCCGTGGGCGGGCGGGACCCCGAAACCGTGCTGAACAGTGGGAATGTCGTGTTCGATCATGGGGGGCCGGCGCGGGACCTCGATCGCCGATTGGAGCGCGCGGCCCTCGACCAGCTCCAACTCACCACCTCCGTCCTCCTGCGGACGGCCCGAGAGTGGCCGGCCATCCTTCGCCAGAACCCGATGCAACGCGAGGCCCGGGACGATCCCGGCCACCTTCTGATCGTCTTCCTGAAGTCGCCCGCCCGGGGGGATCGAGTAGCGGAGTTACAATCCCAGATCCGTGGTCGCGAACGGGTGCGGGTCGCCGGTCGCCAGCTGTTCGTCGCCTACCCCGATGGGATCGGGCGATCCCCGCTCACGCTCGAGCGGATCGAACGGGCCGTGGGGACCCAGGGGACGGCGCGGAACTGGAACACGGCGCTGCGCATCCAAGGTGTCCTGGGCGGGCGACGAGCCCGAGGGTAGATCCGCCGGACGGAAGCGCGACGGCCGAGTCGATCTCCACGGACGTCGGAAGGGCCGAGCGAGGCAGCGAAACGTGCCGTGTCGAGGGTGGGGCGACAGAGATCCCGCGGGAGGCCACCGTGCTACCGCGATGCGGGCACCCCACGATGGGGCCCGGACCCGCAGATACGGTTCGCGTCGGGTTCTTCTATGAGGGGCTGAGTCCCGCGTCCCGTCGCGGCTCCGGAATCGCAACGATCCCGCCGGAAGGCGTGTCTAGACTTAGCAACGCAACAGCCCCCATCGATACGTGAATAGCTATAGTAGTAGGAGAGCTCGGGGACCCCATGGCGAATCGGCGAGGTCACGGCAAGCGCGCACGGCACGGCACGCGAAAATGGATCGTGAAAGTGATGGATTCCCCCGAGGGGATCCGTGGCATGTTGACGTCGCAGATCCAGTCCCGTGTGGCAAAGCTGAGCGGGTCCAAGATCCCCCCCTATTCGATCTACCAGGCGCTTCGAACGCTCGTCAAGCGTCACCGGCTCCAGGCACGACGCCAGGGCCGGGAGTACTCTTACAAATTCGTCACCGGCGGTGCGGCGACCCCTGCGAAGCCCGTCTCCCGCGCGAAGCGCGTCGTGGCGGCCCTCACCCCCGCCCCGCGCCCCGCGGCGGCGGTCGCAACCCCGGTCTCGGCACCCGCGGTAGCACCGATGCCTCTGACGGTTCCCGAAGCCCCCGCAGCGGTCCCCGGCGCCCCGGCGGCGCCTTCGCTGCATAAGCTCGCGCCCGGCGAGGTCGCACTGTTGCACATTGGCGAGGCCCACGTAGAAACCGCGACGAACGTGCACGGACGGATCGTCCTCGAGCGGCACCGGCGTCCCAAGTAGGGAGCCGCGATCCGCGAACCACCCCGATTCCCATGATGGGGCCCGAGTCCGGAGCGGCCACCGTCGCCGCGCCCCCGCCCGGGCCGACCCCATCGGATCGCCAGCATCGCCTGGACCGGTCCCTCAACGGGATCCTCCTGGCCCTCGCCCTGGAGTTCTTCCTCGGGATGTGGCTCAACCTGTTCGGCGCGTTCAGCACCGGGTACCCCTCCCTCGCCGACTCGGCGAGCAACCCGACCGGCCTCATCCTCGTCCTCCACACCGTCGTGGGGATCCTGCTCCTCGTGGGCGGCCTGGGCATCCTCCTCAACGGGTTCCGGCAGTCCATCCCGACGATCCGGTGGTTGGCCGTCGTGGGCCTCGTAGGGACCGTCATGGCGGGATTGGCCGGCTCGTCGTTCGTCCAGTCCGGATTCGCCGATCCGTATGCATCGTTCGCGATGGCCGTGGGGTTCGCTGTCGCCCTCACCGGATACTACGAGGCGCTGGTGACCCTCCGGGGGAATCCCCCGGTACCGGTTTCCTCAGCGTCGATGACGCGTTCCTCGTCGTAGACCCGCCCGACGGTGGTCGGGCTCGGCGATCACGCGACGTCCGGACGTGCTCAACCCTTTCGTTTCGATGTTCCTCACCCCCTGCTTCCGCGGTCGCGCCGCGACCGTTCTCGTGGGTGCACTGTCATGCTCCGACGGAAGACCTCGGAGCCCGAGCGCGCGGGATTCGGACGGCGGCTCTCCCCCGGCCGGAGGGGGTGACGCGGTGCCCCCCGGGGTGCCCGCGCCGAAGTCGCCGCGCCCGCCACGGGGAGCGACACCGCCCCGGACACGGGGGCGGCGTGAGGATGTGGCTTCGGGTGGGAGGCGAGAGGCACGGCGGTGCAGTTCGTGCCCGGAAGCCCGAAGGCGTAGACCGACATGTCGGTCGAGCTCGCGAAGACGCAACCGTTCGCCACCGAGGCCGCCCCGTAGATCGGTCCACCCGTGGTGTAACTGAACACGGAACTCCCGGTCGCCGCGTTGAGGATCTCGAGGACGCTGCCCGCGCCGGCGACGACCAGGCCGTTCGCGTAGGTGACCGCGGGGATGACCGCCCCGGGAGCTCCGAACTGCCACCGGTAGCTCCCGTCGGTCGGGTCGACGGCCCGGACCGATCCGTTGTACGACGTGTTGGCGATCGAGGTCTTGCCGCCCGCGACGAAGACGGTGGAGCCGTCCCATGCCGCGGACGAGACGCTGCCCTGGCCGCACTCCGGGCACTGGCCGCCCACGGCGATCTGGTCCTTCCACACCGGACCGGCGGAGACGTTGTCCCGGGGCAGCGCGTACACCACGCCGTTCTTGTTGGCTGCGACGACGATAGGGGCGCCGTTGGGGCCGACCGCCAGCGTGGGGGTGACTCCGAAATCCGAATCGGGGCCGGTCTGATTGTACGGGATCTGCCACTGCCCCCGGAGCGTGAGGGCGGTGGCATCGATGGCGACGATCGATTTCGCGCCCGACTCGTTGACGATCTCGCCGTTGCCGGTCGCGAAGAAGATCGAGTTCGATGCCGCGTCGTACGTGGGGGAGCCCCAGATGCTCCCGCCGTGGCGGCCCGCGGGGACCACGTAGTACTTCTGGATCACCGCATGGTCGGTGAGGTTCACCTCCCACAGGTCGGCCCGGACGAGAGGCGCATCGCACCCGCTCGAGCGGCCGAGGTAGAGGTGACCGCCCTCGACGAGCGGGCTGCCCCAGTTGAAGAACTTCGAGGTGTTGCCGTCGTCGAACTTCCAGATCACGCTCCCGTTGGCCGCGTTGAGCGCATAGTACCACTGGGTCCCGGAGCCGACATAGAGCACGCCGTTCGCGACGGTAGCGGTGGAGATGATCCCCCGCGGGGAGGCGGAGCAATTGAGCGCGGTGCTCTGGCCGAGGTTCTTCGACCAGATCTTCGCGCCGGTGGTCACGTTGAGGGCGTACTCGTACCCGTCGTACGAGCCGACGAAAACGGTGCGGTTCACGACGATCGGTTGGGACGCGATCATCCCCCCGGTGGTGAACTTCCAGTGCAGCGTGAGCAGCGGCGCCGTGGTCGGGGAGAGGACGGTTTCGTTGGGCGCGTCGCCGGTGCGGGCCGGGTCATGCAGGTAGGTGGGCCAGTCTCCCGAAGGGGTCACCGCGGGCGGGGGCTTCTTCGCGGGCGCAATCTCCGAACTCGAACCGGTGGCTCCGGTGCCGGCGGCTTCGACGGCGGGAGCCGCCGCCACGAGCACGAGGAGGGTCAGCACGATCCCGGTGGCGACGCGCATGCGGGCGGGGCGGTCCATGGGCGCGGAGCCGACTCGAGGCTCTTAGAACGATACTTACCGACCGGTTCGGGGCTACCCCGGCGAGCTCCCGGGATGCCCCCATTCACCCCGTCCTGCCGTTGCGCTCCGGGCCCGAGGGGATTTGAACCCCTGACCTTGCGGTTAAGAGCCGCCTGCTCTGCCGACTGAGCTACGGGCCCCCAGCGAAGGTTCGGCCACCCGGCCGCCCGTATTAATTCATCTTACGGGTAGATTTCCGGGCCGTCGGCCCCGGGCGACGGGGGCCCAGCCGTTCGAGGGCCGCTCCGACCATCAGCGGGAAGACGGCGGTCACGTCGGCGTCGACGTTGACGTGCCGGGCCGTCGGCTTGACCTTGCCCCAGGAGACCGCCTCCCGGGTCCGCGCGCCCGAGAGGCTGCCGTCCCATTCGACGGCCGTCGAGATGTAGAGGGCCGCGTCGAGCCCGTCCCGGAACTGGTTCCACCAGATCGTGTGGTGCTTCGAGATCCCGCCGCCGAGGATGATCGCTCCGGCCCGCTTCGCTTCGAAGACGAGGTCGCTCAGCTGTTGCTCGTCGGTGAAGAGGTCGACGGCGAAGTCCCGGTGGGTCTGCCAGAACAACCACAGTTGCGAACCGACGGCCCCGTCGGTGATCCCGGGAACGATGACCGGCACGTGCCGCTCGAACGCCGCCCGGCAGAGGCTCCCCCGTCCGGCGCGCGGGCCGAGGTCGTCGCCCAGCGCCCAGACCAGGTCCCGGGTGGCGAGCCGCCGGGTGCCCCCGGCGTAGAGCCGGCCGAGCAGCCGCTGGAGCCGCGCCTCGATCGGCGGGCCGTAGTGGGCATGGGGGATCACGAGGTTCCCGAGCCGGTACCGGTGGCGTCGGTGGAGCGCCGCATCGTCGAGCCCCCACTCCCCGTGGTAGTACGGCCGGGTCGACCGGGCGATGTCGTGATCGAGGGTGCCGCACGTGGTGATCACCGCGTCGACGTACCCGTCCCGGACGAGGTCGGTGAGCACGCCCCGGAGCCCCGTCGCGACGACCGCCGCCGGGAACGCGAGGAAGCGGGTCATCGAGCGGTCGGCGAACATCGACGCGAGCAGGTCGACGCCCCGGGCGATCTCCTTCGCGCTGAACCCGCCGCCGGCCTCCATCCGGCGGACGAGCCCGTCGAGGGTGGGCCCGTCGCCGACGCGCACGTCCCGGACCGGTCGAGGCACCCCGTCCCTCCTAGAGGCTCAGGCTGAGCCCGAGCGAGAACGAATGGAAGACGAGGAGGTACGCGACGATGTACCCGGCGATCGCCCCGCCGTTCAGGAACGGGAGCCCCGCCTGGGCGGTCCCGCGGTCGACGCGCCGCATGAGGACCGCGTAGCCGACGAGGGAGCCGACAAGGGCGCCGAGGGCGGCCACGAGGTTGCCCCCGATCCCCCCGAGGACCGGCACCGTGGGCAGCCAGACGAAGGCGGAGACGACGAGCGTTCCCGGGATCACCACGTCGCCGAGCCCCATGAACACCGCCTCCCGCTCCTCGACCGGGATGTGCCGTTGGGCGGTGAACGATCCGCTCTGGGGGTAGTCGTACCCCCGCCGCGTCGGCATCACGAGGAGGATCGGGAGCCGCATCTCGGTCACGACGTCGGCGAGCGAGATCATGTGGCGGGTCCGGTAGACGGCGATCGCGTCGTACACGGCGAGGGCGCCCAGGAGGATGAACGTCGGCAGGATGCCGAACGAGATGCCGAGGAGCGCGATGAGGGATCCCGCCGCGGCGAACCCCGCGGTGTCGACGACCCACCACTGGGGCTCCACGACGAGGGCGAGGGTGAGGGCGACGGCCACCGTGGCCCCGGCGCCGACGGCGAGATCGATGACGAATCCGGCTCCCGTCGGCGGGGCGTACTGGGTGGGCCGCAGGACGAGCTCGAAGGTGGCGGTGAGGGTGAGGTCCAGGGAGGCGCCGATGGCCCCCAGGATGATGTACCGGAGCGCGACGAGGCCCCCGCTCCGCCGGGCGATCCAGAGGATGACGAGCGGCGCCACGACGATGGCGATGATGAACGGGAGCGGCGAGGCGGCGCTGTTCGGGTTGCTCGTGGTGGCGAGCCCCTCGGACTTGAAGGGGAGCGCGAGGACGAGGGCGACCAACTGGGCGCCCACGTAGAGGACCAGCAGGCCGGCCCAGCGCGGGAAGGCCATCGAGGCCTACGGCTGGACGATGGCGTACGCGTTGTTGCCGAGGACCTTCGTGATCTTCGCGTTCACCGTCGTCCCCCGCGACGTCGCGCCGGTGACGAAGATGACGAACCCTTCCTTCTTCGCGACGCCATCGCCGCGACGCCCGACGTCCTCGATGGTGAGCCGGTAGACCTCGCCGACGACGACGGGGGTCTTCGGCCGCTCGGGCTCGACGACCCGGCGGACCGTCACCGGTCGCTGGGCGCCGCACGCCTCGCAGATGAGGAGGGTGAAGCGGCCGTCCTTCTGGAGGTGGGTGTCGGGCCGCTTGCACTCCGAGCAGATGACGTACTTTTCGGTGTACTCCCGGAGCCGCTGGGCGATCGCGTCCTTCGAGACCCGGGACTTGAGGACGCCCCGGGGCAGGTCGAGGAGCCCCGGGCAGCCGAGCTCCCGGGCGAGGTGGCCGATGACGTGCGCCGGCTCGCGCCGGAGGACGTTCGTGATGTCCTGGAAGTTCCGGATGACGGTGTTCTTCCCATCGGTCATCACGTCCGGTTCCGGTACCTGGAACCGCTCGGTGCTGACCTGGACCGTGGGCAGATGCTCCCGGGCCCGGCGCAGCAGCTCGCCGTACTCGAACGCCACGGCCCATCGACCCGGGGTCGGCACATTAGGCTTGCCCGCTCCCGGCGGGGGGCGGACCGCCCGGAATGGAGGCGGGTCCCGCCGTCAGGCGGAGGCGAGGATCGGCAGCACCCGGGCGAGGTCGCGTTCCTCGACGATCGCGGAGGCGCCCTTGCGCACCGCCTCGTCCACGGGGGCGAACGCCACCCCGACGCGGCTGCGCCGGAAGAGCCCCACGTCGATGGCGGAGTTGCCGACGGAGGCGGTCTCCGAGGGATCGATCCCGAGCTGGGCCTGGACCCGGGCGAGGGCCGCCTCCTTCTGCATCACCGGGACCCGGACGAGCCCTTCCCCGGTGAGGCGGCCCCGGGCGTCGACCTCGAACCCGTTCGCGAGGGCGTAGCCGATGGAGAGGTCCCGGGCGACCCGCCGGGCGAGAAGATCGATCCCGCCGCTCACGATGGCCGTCGTGAGCCCCTCCCGCCGCAGCCCCCGGAAGAGCGCCTCGGCTCCAGGCATGAGCGGGACCCGGGCGAGGATCGTCTCGAGCTCGTCGATCCCAAGATCGGGGCGGTGCCGATGCCAGATGCGGATATCGCGCCGGATGAACTCGTGGTCGTCGATCTGCCCCGCCAGGAACAGGCGGAGCCCCTCCTCGTTCCGCTCGCCGAAGTGGTCGTGGACGAACCCCCACGAGCTGTTGGTGTCGACGAGGGTCCCGTCCATGTCGAAGACCGCGAGCCGGATCATCGGGTCCCCGTGCTCGCCGCTTCGGCCTCATCGAGGACCCGGTCGGCGGGGTGGACCGCCCATGCGGCGAGGATCTCGTCGACCTGCGCCGGCTTGCTCGCCCCGACGATAGGGGCCGCGCCCCGGCGAGCGAGCCAATGGAGCGCGATCGACATCATCGGCACCTCGGCCGCCTTCGCGATCGCCCGGATCCGCTTCGCCCGCGCCACGACCTCCGCGAAGCGGTCCTCGCCGAGCGTCGAGTGCGCGAACCGCCGGACCTCCGGCGGCACCGGACCGCTCCCGAGGTACCGGCCGGCGAGGAGCCCCCGGGCGATCGGCGAGTACGCTTCGAGCACGATGCCGTGGGCCCGGGCCGTCGGAAGGACCGCGTCGGCCTCCTCGTGGTCGAGGAGGTTGTATCGGAGCTGGTTCACGGCGAGCTTGGTGCCGGGCACCGCCGCGATCGCCGCCTCGAGCTCAGATCGGCCGAAGTTGCTGACCCCGATCGCCCGGGTCTTGCCCTCCGCGAGGAGCTCCGCCATGGTGGTCATCGTGGGGCCGATGGGCCGGTGGGCGTCCGGCGCGTGCACGAGGTAGAGGTCAACGGAGGACTGACCGAGCCGCTGCAGGCTCCCCGTCATCGACGCCCGGACCTGGGCCGGCTGGAGGTGTTCCCAGGAGACCTTCGTCGAGACGAACGGCGCCGGGCGTGTCGGGTCGAGCCGGGCGAGGGCATCGCCTAGGATCCGTTCCGATCGCCCCCCGCCGTACACTTCGGCGGTGTCGAACCATCCGACGTGCCGCTCGAACGCCCGTTCGACGACCTGGCGGGTCCGCTCCTCGGACGCGTGGTCCCATCGGCCGAGCCCCCAGAGCCCGATGCCGAGGGGCGGGTGGCGGTGCTCGGACCCGGGGAGGGGGAGACCGTCCGGTGGCGGGGGCGGGGCCGGCGCGGGCGTCGGGGATCGCTTCGGGCGACGGGCGGGGCTCATGGGGTCACCGCGGGGTCGGCCGCCCCCGCGAGGTGCCCATCGATCCGGGCGAGCCGCTCGGTGAGCTCGCGGCGTTTCTCCTCGGCGGTGCGGACGACGTCCGGAGGGGCCCGATCGCGGAACGTGGGATCGGCGAGCCGCGACTCGGTCTTGGCGAGGAGCTCGGCGATCCGTTCCCGTTCCCGGGCGAGCGAGACGCTCTCCGTCGGGGCCGCGGCGGGCAGCGCGACGAAGACCTCCCCCACCGGTAGGACGCTGCGGCCGGTGCGACCGGGCGGCGTGACCCCGGCGCGGAGGAGCTCGAGGGCGCTCACCTGGGCGAGTCGGACGATCGCCGGGGTGGCGGCGCGGAGGAGTTCGGCCTCGACGACCCCCGCCGGCCGCACGAACGCCGCGGGCCGGTCCGCGGCGGGGACCTTGTTCTCGGCGCGCACGTGGCGGACCGCGCGGACGGTGCTGAGGAGCGCCTCCATCGCGACCTCCGCTTCGGGATCGCGGGGGACGTCGGAGGCGACCGGCCACGCGGCCCGGGCCAGGAGCTCGCCGTCGTGGGGGAGCGCGTGCCAGAGCTCCTCGGTCACGTGGGGCGCGATCGGGTGGAGCTGCCGGAGCGATCGTTCGAGGACGAAGGCGAAGGTCTCCCGGGACGACCGGGCGGCGATGGCCCCCTCCCGGCCCTGGAGCGCGTCCTTGGCCACCTCCAGGTACCGGTCGGCGACCTCGTGCCAGAGGAACCCGTGGAGGAGCGTGGCGGCCCGGCTCGGTTCGTAGCCTGCGATCGCCGCGTCGAGCTCGTCGCTCATAGCGCGCCACCGCGAGAGGATCCACCGGTCGGCCACGGGCCGCTCGGCGATCGCCGTCGGGGTGGGGGGCGCGCCCGCGGCGCTCGGGACCGTCTGCGTCGCGAACCGCCCGAGGTTCCAGACCTTCGTGAGGAAGTTCCGGGCGCCGTCGAGCGTCGCGGTCCCGAACGGGCCGTCCTGGTCGACGGGGTTCGGGAAGAGGAGGGCGAACCGGAGGGCATCGGCGCCCCGCTCCCCGATGACCGTGAGGGGATCCGGCGAGTTGCCGAGATGCTTCGACATCCGCCGGCCCTGGTCGTCGCGGAGCATGCCGGTGAAGTACACGTGGGCGAACGGGGCCCGCCCCGTGAACCGCTGGCCCGCCATCATCATCCGGGCGACCCAGAAGAACATGATATCGCGGCCGGTGACGAGGGCGGTCGTGGGGTAGAAGCGGGCGAGGTCGCCCGTCGCTTCCGGCCAGCCGAGGCTCACGAACGGCCAGAGCCAGCTCGTGAACCACGTGTCGAGCACGTCCGGGTCGGGCCGCAGGGGCGACGACCCGCAGTGGGGGCAGGCGGCGGGCACCTCCCGGGCGGCGAGCGAACGGCCGCACGCGTCGCAGTAGTACACCGGGATGGCGTGGCCCCAGGCGACCTGCCGGGAGATGCACCAGTCGTCGAGCGCTTCCATCCAGCGGTAGAAGGTGAGCTCCCACCGGTCCGGGTGGAGCCGGGTCCGACCGGCGCGCACGTCGTCGACCGCCGGGGCGACGAGGGGCGTGATCCGGACGAACCACTGCGTCGAGAGGCGGGGCTCGATCACCGCGTCGCTCCGCTCGGAGCGGGCGACGGCATGATGGTACGGCTCCCGCCGGGCAAGGAGGCCGGCGGCGGCGAGCGCGTCGGTGACCGCGGCGCGGGCCTTCTCCCGAGGCAGACCGCGGAAGGCGTCGGGTACCGCGTCGCCCGTGAGGACCGCCCCGTCGTCGAAGATCTCGAGCGGCATGGCGAGCTCGGGATGGCGCCGGAACACCTCGAGGTCGACCGGATCGTGGCGCGGCGTCACCTTGAGCGCCCCGTTGCCGAACGCCGGATCGATCGCCGCGTCGGTGATCACTGGCACCCACCGGTCGGTGAGCGGGACCTGCACGCTCTTCCCCACGAGCGCCCGGTGCCGCTCGTCGTCGGGATGGACCGCTACCGCCACGTCGCCGAAGATTGTCTCGGGTCGGACCGTGGCGACCTCCAGGCTCGCCCCGTCGGCGAGCCGGTACTCGAGGTAGAGGAGTTCGGCCGGCTCGTCGGCGTGCACCACCTCGAGGTCGGAGAGCGCGGTCCGGAGCCGGGGGTCCCAGTTGACCATCCGCTCGGCGCGGTAGATGAGCCCCGCGTCGTAGAGCCGGACGAACACATCCCGCGTCGCCCGCTGCGCCGCGAGGTCCATCGTGTAGCGGTACCGGCTCCAGTCGAGGGTGAACCCGGCCGCCTTCAGCTGGGCGATGATCCGACGCTCGTGCTCGACCTTCCACGCCTCGACCCGGGCGACGATCTCGTCGCGGGGGAGCGATTCCAGCCGGATTCCCTCCTTCGCGAGCCGTCGGCGCACCTCGACCTGCGTCGCGAGGCCGGCGTGGTCGAGGCCGGGGACCCACAGCACCGAAGCGCCCTGCATCCGCCACGCCCGGGCGAGCACGTCCATGACGGTGCCTCCGAGCATGTGGCCGAGGGTGAGGATCCCCGTGACGTTCGGGGGCGGGAGGACGATCGACCGGGCCGGGGCGGAAGGGTCCGGGCGCGGCGTGGCGAGGCCGGCTTCGTCCCACGCGGCCTGCCACCGCGGCTCAACGGCGCGGTGGTCGAACCGGGACCCGAGCCCGGGGGTGCTCACGGCGACCGCCTCCCGGTGACCCACCAGACGACCGGTCCGATGACCGCGAGCTCGACCGCGGCGGTCGCCGCGAGGGCGAGGAGCGCTCCCGGACCGGCGGCCGGGCCAACGACCTGGTAGACCGCGAGCGGGAATCCCCCGAGGATCACCCCGGGGATCGCCACGGCCGCGGCCCACCACGCCCCCGAGTAGAGGTTGGTGATCGGGAGGCCTCGCCGGCGGGCCCGATGGAAGAGGACCCCGAACTCGAACGTCGCCGCGGCGATCACCGCCGGCGCCTCGGCGGCGATGAACGCGAGGAAGGCGAGGGGGGCGAAGAGACGGGGGAGCGAGAGGACGGTGACGATCCCCGCCGACGCGGTGTAGAGCGCCGCGACGAGCACGACCTTGCTCGCGACCATCGAACGGTCGGAGAGCGGGAGCGTCCGGACGTAGCCGTACCCCATCACCTCGATGGCGAACAGCGCGGGGCCGAAGAAGATTGCGAGGAGCGCCGACGTCGCCACGGCCGCTGAGGCGAAGTTCGCCACCGCCGACGCGGGCGGGTGGCTCGCGAGGGTGAGGAGACCGAGCGCGAGCGCGTCGAGGAGCGGGAGGAGGATGACGAAGGCGTACCCCGGTACCCGGGAGGCGATCCGCAGGTCCTTCGTCACGATGGCGCCCACCACCGACCGGGGCACGAGGGCGAACCGCCGGGCGTGGGCGGGGAGGGTGGCGATCGGGAGCGCCCGGGCGAGGGCGAGGGGCGCGTCGGCGAGCCAGATCACGGCCCACAGCGCGACGAGGATGTAGATCGCACCGGAGACGACGATGATCCCGCCGAGCGCGGTCACGAGCGGCGTCGGGGCCCCGGCGAGCGCGGTGAGCGCCCCGAGCGGCATCGGGAACGTCGCGAGGACGGTGGAGATCGGGCCCGACGGACCGGCGAGCGACCAGGTGGCGAGGGCGGAGAGGAACGAGGGGGCCACAGCGAGAAAGCCGTACATCGCGAACGCCGGGATCGCCCAGAGGACCAGGTACGCCCACCGCAGCGCCGTCTGGCCGGGGCCGGCATGAGCGCCCTGGACCCGGCGCACGAAGAACTCGCCCGTGCGGAGCGCGAGCGCCATGGCGAAGACGACGACGACGATCGTCCCCGGTATGATGGCGAGGCCCGCCGCGACGGAGCCGAGCGCGACCCCGACCACCACCGGGGTCACGATCAGGCATGCGAGCGCCGGCGCGTCGAAGAGCCGCAGGAAGACGAGGAGGCTCACCTGGCGCAGGGTCCGGTCGTCGAGCGGGAGCGTCGCGAGGAGCGGCACCGCCGACGAGCCCAAGAACGTGGGGAGGACCTGGAGCCCGGTCCACCAGAGGAGGGCGAGCTGGAGGAGGAGGAGCGCCGCGACGACGGCGGTGACGTAGAGCCCGTGGTCCAACCCCGGGGCGACGAGGAGCTCGGTCCGGCCGTTGAGCGCCGGGAGGGCGCCGAGCGTGAGGAGCGAGACCACGCCGGTGACGAGGAGCTTGCTTTGGCCGACGCGCCGCCGGGCGGTCTCGGCGAGGCCGCTCCCACCCTCCGAGGGCAGGAGGTTCCCCTGGCGGAGCGCGTAGATCGATTGGAACGCCACCTCGGCGTACGCCGGCCCGGCGTAGCGCCAGGCGTCCCGCCAGGTCATCGGCCGCTCCCATCCAGGGAGCGGACCGCCGCGTCGACCGCCGCCTCCTCGGAGGTGAGCCGGAGGAAGATCGATTCGAGGGAGCCGCCGCCGAGCTCGGCCTGGACCCGGAGCGCCGCGAGGGCGCCCTCACCCCGAAGGACCCCGCGGTCGAGGATGCCCACGCGCGAGCAGATCTGCTCGGCCACCTCCATGGTGTGCGTCGAGAAGAGCGCCCCGCGGCCGCCCTGGGCGACGTAGCGGACGAGGAGCTCTTTCATGATCCGCACCGCCCGCGGGTCGAGGTTGTTGAACGGCTCGTCGAGGACGAGGAGGTCCGGCTGGTGGAGGAACGCGGCCACGAGGAGCACCTTCTGCCGGGTGCCGTTCGAGAGCGTGGCGAGCGGACGATCGACCTCGGCGTCGAGCTGGAGCGCCCGGGTGTACCGTTCGGCGCGGTCGGTGGCGGTAGGGCCGTCGAGGGCCCGGACGCTCGCCACGTACTCGAGGAACTCCCGCGGGGTGAGCGAGTCGAAGAGGAGCGCCGACTCGGGAACGTACCCCACCCGGGCCTTCACCCGGGTCCCGTCGGCGAGCGCGTCGTCGCCGAACACGCGGACGGCCCCGCCGCTCGGTCGGACGAGCCCGACGACGGTGCGGATGGTGCTCGATTTGCCGGCGCCGTTCGACCCCAGGAGACCGTAGATCTCGCCGGGGTTCACCCGGAACGAGAGCCCGTCGACGGCCCGTTTCGCGCCGTACTCGACGACGAGCCCGTCGACCGTGAGCGGTGGAGCGCCCACCGAGCGTCCACCGACCGCCATCCCATCCGCCGGAACGAGGGCGAGCGGCGTATAAATGCCGGAGCCGAATGCGGCGCCGCTGCGATGGAGTTGAGCCCGCTCACCAACGCGGCGTTCGCCGGGATCGCCGTCTTCGGCCTCGTGCTCGCCGTCATCGCCGCGCTCGCCTACCGGCGCGCGCCGTCGCCCCGGATCGCGATGGTCGCCGTCGCGTTCGGCCTCGTCGCGCTCCAGGGCGTCGTCGTCGGGATCGGCCTCTTCCTGGGCGGGTGGGACCCGTCGGTCCTGCTGCTCCTCTGCGCCGGCTTCGAGGCGCTCGTCCTCGGGGTCCTGTTCGCCGCGACGCTCCTCCGGTAGGGCGTGGCGGCGGTGGCGACGGCGAACGTCCTTCGGCGGGAGGGGACCTGGGCCGAGCGGCTCTTCTCGTTCATCCAGCGGTACCCCGGCGTCCACCTGCGGGAGATCCGCCGGCGGCTCAGCATCCCGATCGGGACCCTCGACTACCACCTCTACCGGCTCGGTCGCGAGGGGCTCATCTCGGTCCGCTTCCAGGGCGGGTACAAGTGCTGCTACCCCGCGGTCTCCGCCGAGCAGCGGGGGCCGATCCCCGAGGGGCAGCAGGCGCTCCTTGCGCTCCTCCGCCAGCCGGTCCCCCGGGCGCTCCTCCTGCACCTGTACCTGGAAGGCCCGTCGGCCCCGGCGAAGCTCGCCGCGTCGATCGACACCACCGGCCCCAACCTCTCGTACTTCCTCAAGCGGCTCGAGCACGAGGGGGTCCTCGTCCGGGAGGGTCAGGGCGCGAGCCGGCTCGTCCACCTCGTCGACCCGAAGTCGGTCCACGAGGTCCTCCTCCTCTACCCCCCGCTCCCGGAGACGGTCATCGACCGATTCCTCCGGTTCTGGTCGGAGTTGCACCCGTGACCGAAAGTTCAACGGCTGTTCGACAACGGTTATACTCGCTCCGCCGCCCATCGATGCCTCGGAGGACGGCGGTGGGACGAGCGGTCACGCACGCGCGGTCCGCCGCCCGGCGGGGGTTCCGGCCCGCGGCGCTGTTCGTCCCCCTGGCGGTCTCGATCCTCGTCGCCCCCCTCGCCGCGTCGGCGCTCGCGGGCGCCGACGGCCCGACGGTGGTCCCCTGGAGCCGGTACGACACCGGCCGGGTCAACGTCGTCTTCCCGGAGGAGCGCCCGGCGGTCGAGCTCATCCAGGACGCGAACCGGTCGCTCTCGGCGAGCCTCGAACTCACCGGGCTCTACGAGCTCAACACCGCCACGTCGGGCGCCCCGCTCGTCGTCGCGGCGGCGTTCCCCGCGAACGCGAGCGGCTTCAACGCCACCACGGCGCTCGGCTCGGCGGGGTCGCCCGTCGGGATGTACGCGAACCTCGGCGTGACGCCGGTCTCGGGGTCGCTCTGGGGCAACATGAGCGGGATCGCGGCCGGCACCGGACCCGTGACCGCCACGACGCTCGCCGTCGCGTTCACCGCGACGACGAACACCGCGACGGAAGCCGGCGTGGTGATCAACTGGTCGGTCACCGGGTTCCCCCGGACCGTCCAGGGGACCACGTTCGCCGTCTCGTTCGAGTTCGACTACGCGAACGGCCGGGCGTTCACCGCCTGCGAGGGCTCGTCGGTGCTCTTCCTTGCCCCCGCGGCGTGCGCGGGCTCGGCCATCGGGAACGGGAGCTCCCTCTGGGGGTCCCAGTACACGAGCCTCGAGGGCGAGGGCGGGTTCGGGCCGGTCGCCGTCGTCTCGTGGTCCCCCTCGGTGGTCTACGGGACCGCCGCGTCCACGGTCACCTTCGGCGGGCTCGTCGAACGCCCCGGCGTCGCGACGTTCGTCCTCGGGAGCACCCCCGCCGGCAATTCCACCGCCCGGGGGACCGTCGCCTTCGCCCTCGTCGCTCCGCCCATCGGCTCGCTCTCGACGCTGTACGTGGGGAGCGGCCCGGTCTACGGGATCTCGGCGGCGCTCCTCGGGGTGGCCGCCGTCGCCGGGCTCGTGGCGTACCGTCGCCGCGACCGGCGGCTGCGCGACGGGCTCTAGGGCGGCGGGCCGCCCCGCTCCCGAGTGAGCGGGAAGAGGAGGACGTCCTTGATCGACGGGGCGCCGAGGAGCGCCATGGCGAGCCGGTCGACGCCGATGCCGAGCCCCGAGGCGGGGGGCATCCCGGCCATCATCGCCTCGACGAACTCGGGGTCCGGCGCGTAGTGGGCGTCGGCGTCCCCGCCGACCTGTTCGGTGAAGCGGCGGGCCTGCTCGTCCGGGTCGTTGAGCTCGGTGTAGGCGTTCGCGAGCTCGACGCCGCGGTAGAAGAGCTCGAACCGCTCGACGAGCCCCGGGCGGCTCCGGTGGCGTTTGGCGAGCGGCGTCGTCGCCGTCGGGAAATCGAGGACGAACGTCGGCCGCTCGAGCGTCGGTTCCACGTAGTGGCCGAAGAGCTTGTCGAGGTACTTCCCGGGCGGAGAGCCGGCCGGCACCGTCGCGCCGATCCCCCGGGCGAGCCGCTCGAGCTCGCCGGGGCTCTTATCGAGGATGCCGGTGAGCCCGCTCCGCGCCTCGAGCGCGGCAACCCAGTCGACGGTCGCGAACGGCGGGCGGAACGCCGCGGCCACGGCCGCGGCGGACGCCGACGCCGGATGGGCGGCGGCGAGCCGGTCGCCGAGCCGCGCGTAGAGCCGCTCCACGAGCCCCCGCATGTCGGTGTAGTCGGCGTACGCCCAGTAGAGCTCGAGGAGCGTGAATTCGGGGGAGTGCGTCGAGTCGAGGTCCTCGTTCCGGAAGACCCGGCCCACCTCGTAGACCCGCTCGAGGCCGCCGATCAGGAGCCGTTTCAGCTGGAGCTCGAGGGAGATCCGCAGCAGCATCTCCGAACCGGTGTAGCGGGACCGGGTCCGGAACGGTTCGGCGGCCGCGCCGCCCGCGGTGCGGGTGAGCACGTTCGTCTCGACCTCGAGGAAGCCGGCGTCGTCGAGGAACGAGCGGGTCTCCCGGACGAGCAGCGACCGGTCGGCGAACCGCTGGCGGGTGTCGGCCGAGGCGAGGAGATCGAGGTGGCGGCGCCGGATCCGCTCCTCGGGGTCTTGGAGGCCGTGGAACTTCTCGGGCGGCGGGGCGAGCGCCTTCGCGAGGAGCGTGAGCTCGTCCACGAGGAGCGACGGCTCGCCGCGGCGGGTCACCAGCGGATGGCCCCGGGCCCCGACGAGATCGCCGGGGTCGAGAAGCCCGAGCCATTCCCGGTAGGGGGCGTCCCCGAGCTCGTCGACGCGGACGACCCACTGGAGCGCGCCGGCCGCGTCGTCGACGTCGAGGAAGGCCGTGCGCCCGTGGACCCGGACGGCCCGGAGCCGGCCGGCGACCCGGAGCGGCGTGGCCGCGTCGCTCGCTCCGGGAGCCAGGTGGGAGCAGGCCTCCACGACGACGCCGCTCGGCACCCGGTCCGGGAACGACCACGGGTACGGCTCGCCGCCGGCGGCCCGGAAACGGGCCGCTTTCTCCCGACGCTCCCGGACGAGCGTCGATTCCGGAGGGTCTGCCATCGGCTCGGTCCTCGGTGGAGTGGGAGCCTATCAACCCTCCGGCGGAGCCCCGGTCCCGTCGGCCCGGCGTCGCCGGCCCGGGGGATCTACCGGGCGAACCCTTCGAGGGGGAGCCGCTCGATCGACGTCGGGCGGACGAGGACGAGCTGGGGTCCGTTCGCGAACGCGGCCGCGTTGGGCGCCGCGTCGTAGAGGAGGAGGAACGTCCCGAAGAAGAACTCGGCCGTCGCGTCGCCTCCACCGATCCCGTAGCTCACGTAGTCGGAGAAGTAGACGTGGACCTGGCCGGACCGGTGGCGCTTGAGCGCGTCGAGGAACCCGGTCATCGCCTCGGGCCCCTTCCGCTGGAGCTCGTCGACGATGTCCCGCAAGAGGGGCCGCTGGGAGAGGCCGCCAAGCCCATCGTACGCGAGGTAGACCGCCGGCCGGGGGTCGAGGGCCACGACGTCCATCTTCAGGACGCCGTCGACCGGCTTCGTGCGCATGGGTCGCCGCCTATCGGGGGCGCGTCAAAAGCTCTTCGGCCGCGCCGCCGAGGGCGGGCGCGGCCGGGGGCGTTCGACGGGTCCGCCGACGCTCAGTGGTCGTGGCCGCCCGGTCCGCCACCGGGCGGGCCGCCCGACGGCTTCTTCGAGGCGATCACGTCGTCGATCCGGAGCACCATCGACGCGACCTCGACGGCCGAGTTGAGCGCCTGGCGCTTCACCCGGAGCGGTTCGATGACCTTCATCGCCCACATGTCGGTGGCCTTCCCATCTTGGAGGTTCACACCGATGTTCCGGCTCGCCTTGTCGCCCGTGTGGGCGCCGCGCAGCTCGATGAGGGTGTTGATCGAGTCGTAGCCGCCGTTCTCGGCGAGCGCCCACGGCACCGCCTCGAGCGCCTGGGCGAACGCCTCGACGGCGAGCTGCTCGCGGCCGCCCACCGATGGGGCGTGCTTGCGGAGCTTCACCGCGAGATCGATCTCGGTCGCGCCGCCGCCGGGACAGACGACGCCGTCCTCGATGACGCTGGAGACGACCTTGATCGCGTCCTGGATCGACCGCTCGACCTCCTGGGTCACGTGCTCGGTCCCGCCGCGGACGAGGATCGAGACCGACCGCGGGTTCGAGCAGCCGGTGATGTAGGTCATGTGGTCGTCGCCGATCTTCTTCTCCTCGACGTGCTCGGCGTGGCCGAGGTCGGCGGCGGTGAGGTCCTTTACGCCGGTGACGATCTTGCCGCCCGTCGCCCGGGCGAGCTTCTGGAGGTCGCTCTCCTTCACCTGCTTCACCGCGAAGATTCCCTCCTTCGCGAGGTAGTGGAGGACGACGTCGTCGATCCCCTTCTGGCAGACGACGACGTTGGCGCCCGCGGCCTTGACCGCGTCGACCATCCGCCGGTAGTTCCGGTCCTCCTCGTCGAGGAATCCCTGGATCTGGTTCGGATTCTTGATGTTGATCTTGCTCTCGATCTCGGTCTTCTTGACCTCGAGGGCGCTGTTCAGGAGCGCGATCTTCGCGCCCGCGAGCTCCCGGGGCATACGCGGGTGGCCCCGCTCCTTGTCGAGGATGATCCCGTCGATGAGCTCCGAGTTGGCCACGGTGCCGCCGTGGCGCTTCTCGATCTTGATCTGGTCGACGTCGGCGACGACCCGGTCGCCCCGCTTCTCGGTGATCCGCTGGACGGCGTGCACCGCGATCGTGGCGAGCTCGTCGCGGGCGCCGGCGACGCCCTTCGAGCCCATGGCGGTCCGGGCACAGTCGATGAGCATGGCTTCGTCATCGGTCTTCACCGTCGTGCCGATCTCGACCTCGAGGAGTCGGAGCGCTTCCTGGAGTGCGAGCCGGTAGCCCCGGGTGACGACCGTCGGGTGGATGTTCTGTTCGAGGAGGCTCTCGGCGCGCTTCAGGAGCTCGCCGGCGAGGACCACGGCCGTCGTCGTCCCATCGCCGCACTGCTGGTCCTGGGTCTTCGCGACCTCGACCAGCATCTTCGCGGCGGGGTGCTCGACGTCGACTTCCTTCAGGATCGTGACGCCGTCGTTGGTGATCGTGATGTCGCCCATCGAGTCGACGAGCATCTTGTCCATGCCCCGCGGGCCGAGCGTCGAGCGGACCGCGTCGGCGACGGCGCGTGCCGCGGCGATGTTGCTGTAGACCGCCCCCTTGCCGCGCTCGCGTTCGGTTCCTTCCTTCAGGATGAAGATGGGCGTGCCTTGCATCATCGACGTCACCAAGTTCGCCGAATATGCTCTTCTATATAATATCGACCGAAGTCCGGTGCCGTTCCGGCGTCCAAGAATCGCTTCCTGCTCGGCGCGGGCGGTCGGAAGCGAGCACGACCCGCTGGACGGGTCGAACGCATGGGAATCTCCCCTGGTGCGGGGCCCCTAACCCTCGGCCCGAACCAAACCCGTAAGGCTGGCGAGGCGTACCCCGCCCTGGATGGTCGGAGGGGCGAACTGCGTGTGCCACACCGCAGGTTGTCCGCTCGAATGCCGCCCGGAGCCGTTCGCCCGTTCGTGCCCGCAATGTGGCTGCGATCCGACCGGATGCCCGACGGGGTGCTGCCCCGATCTCCGCCCATCGGGATAGGCCAACGGTCCGGTACGGGCGTCCGGCCTCCGCCAACGCGTCGAGGGGGGTTGGAACACCAGTGTCCGGCGGCGAGCCGGCTCCGCGGGTCGTAGCGGACTCTTCGAACTCTGCCCTCACCGTCCGTCCACCCCCCGCCGTCCGCCGCCGCTGAGCGGCGGCGGGAGGGTCGGCACCCCCGGAGCAGCCCCGCCGTCGAAACATGGATGGTCCGGAAGCCTATCGAGCCCTCGGGAGATCCACGTGCCAGCCTCTGCGGACCGGGCATGGCGGGGGCTGGACGTGCTCCGGATCTTGATGGGCGTCATCTGGGCGTTCAACCTGCTTTTCATCCTCCTGCCCGCGGCGGACTACTGGGCGACCTTCTCCGACGTGGCCGCCTCGTTCGGCGATACCTCGCTCGGCGGGCCCGGCTTCGCCAACTATGTGGCCGCGAACCCCGTGTTCTTTGCCTGGCTCATCGCGATCGCCACCGCGTATCTTGCGTTCGCCTTCCTCTTCGGGTTCACAACCCGCCTCGCCTGCGTCGTGGGATTCGTCGCGTCGGTGATCTTCCTGCTGACCCAGTGGACGGCCACCTTCGCCTTTCCGGGGGGCACCGATGTGGGCTCGCATCCCCTCTATCTCGCGATGTACGTGGCGCTCTTCGTCGGGGGTGCCGGTCGCTACTGGTCGCTCGACGCGTGGATCTGGAAGACCGGTCGGGCCCGACTCGCCCGGCTATCGGAGTGGATCGCGACGCCCTCCCCCGAGCCGTAGACGGCGAACGGGGTACCCCCGGGAGCACCGCTGCGAATCGCCCGGGATCGATCGGGCCTAGGGTGAAGAACTGGGGCGCACTGGAAGCGCCATGGCCGCGGCGCACCCGGAGTGGCGCAAGCTCACCCCCCAAGAGTCCCGCGTCATCGAGCACAAAGGGACCGAACCCGCGTTCACCGGGGAGTACGACCAGCACTTCGCGCCGGGAACGTACGCCTGCCGGCGGTGCGGCACCGCGCTCTACCGGTCCGACGCCAAGTTCGACGCCGGGTGCGGCTGGCCGGCGTTCGACCAGGAGATCGCAGGTGCGGTCCGCCGGCTGCCGGACCCCGATGGGGAGCGGGTCGAGATCGCGTGCGCCCACTGCGGGGCGCACCTCGGCCACGTGTTCGAGGGAGAACGCCTCACCGCGAAGAACACCCGCCACTGCGTGAACTCGATCTCCATGGTCTTCACGCCACGGGCGTGAGCGGCGCTCCCGTGCGGCGGTACCGAGTGCTCACGACGACGGTCGCTGGCGCTCGCGCCAGGCGGTCCACGCCTCGACGAGCCGGGCCGCGTTCTCGTCGGTGAGGTTGAGCCAGACGATCTGGCCGCCCCCGGGGCTCAGCGCCTCGACCCGGGGCGGGAAGAACCCGCCCTGCACCACGTTGCGGATCTCGGCGTACTCGACGGCAACGGGCGGCGGGGAGCTCCGGGCGAACCGCCCGGTGATCCCATCGTACCCGAGCTCGATGATCGCCGGCGAGCGACGGTACTCGTAGGTGTAGAGAGCGGCGACCATCGCCGCGACGAGCAGCGAATAGACGGCGAGGAGGACGGCGAGGTCCATCCCGCTCAGCGTCGGACCTGCCCCGGAGGTGCGTTCCAGCAGGACGACGAACGCCGCCCCGGCCATCCAGAGCGGCACGAGCGGTCCGGCGAACCGCCAGAAGACCCGGGTCGCGATCGGGTTGTCGAACGCCACCATCCGGGCCCCGCTCCACCGTAAGGGCGCTCGACGCGGGCCGTCGGCGTCCGGCCCCCGTTCGCCCTTGGGACGTCGGAGGGATGCTGGCGGAGTTAAACCTGCGCCGCCGCGGCCCCGTGGGCGACGACCGTCGCGAGGTCGAAGTACGCCTGGGGCGGGAGCTCCTCCGGTCGCCGGTGGGACCAGTCGGCCGGCCACCCGGCGAGCGCCGCCACCCGGGCCGCCTCCGCGGGCGATCCCACGGCCGAGGGGAGGAGGTTGCCGAGCTGTTTGCGGCGGTGGGCGAAAAGGGCGAAGACGAGCCGCTCGAACGTCGCCGTCGACGGCACCGGCGGCGGCCCCCGCCGCCGGTCGAACGTCACGAGACGGCCCTCGACCTCGGGCTCCGGCTCGAACGCCGTCGCCGGGACGACCTGGTGGGTCTCGATCCGCCCGAAGAGCGCCGCGTGGAGGGTGAGCCGGCCGTACGCCTTCGACCCGGGTCCGGCCCCGAGCCGGTCGGCGACCTCCCGCTGGACCATCGCCACGATGCGGGGGGTCCCGGCGTCGAAGAGCCGGTCGAGGATCGGCGTCGCGACGGAAAAGGGGAGGTTGCCGACGACCACGTCGGCGGGGGGCAGCTCCACCTCGAGCGCGTCGCCGACGACGAGCCGGATCCGCCCGCCGAAGACCCGTCGCAAGTGGCCGGCCAGGTGCCGGTCCCGTTCGATCACCGTGACCGGCGCCGTGGCCCGCCGGAGGAGTGCCTCGGTGAGGACCCCGAGCCCGCCGCCGATCTCCACGATCCGGCCCGGGTCGCCGTCGGTGGCGAGCGCCGCCTCGGCGTCGGCGACGAAGGGGTCGATGAGGAACGATTGCCCCCAGCCCCGCCGCGGACGGACCCCGATCGCCCGGAGCACGGCCCGGACCTCGTCCCCGGACCGGGGGACCCCGTCGATGCGGCCCGGATCAGGGGGCGACGAAGAGCCGGTATTTGTCATCGATATCGCTCAGCTCCTGCTCGATCCGGCCCACGACGAGGCGCTCGGGCTCCTTCACGTGGAGCCGGGCGGCGAGGTCGGCGAACGAGGCGAACGGCGCCCGCCGTCGCTCGTCGAGGATCGCCTGCATCGTCTTCTTGCCGATCCCGGGGAGGAGCTCCAAAAGGTGGAAGCGGCGCGACACCGCCGGCGCCTCGTTGAAGAAGCGGAGGAACCGGGGCTCGTCGGCGCGGACGATCCGCTCGAGAGCGGCCGGCAGCTCGGTCCGCGCCGTCGTAGTGAGCTCCGTGTACAGGAGCCGGCGCCGGACATGGTCGATCGGCGAGACGACGCCGCCGGTATCGACGAGGGCCACGCGATCGCCCACCGCGAGGGTGGCCCGCGGCCGCGGGACGAGCTCGAGGAGCTTCAGCTCGGCGGCGCCGACACCGAGGGCGAGCGGCTCCCGGTGGAACCCCCGCTCGGTCTGGCGGCCGTGCGGCAGGACGTCGAGGACGTGGACGTAGCTCTCCACACGCGATCGCCCCCGACCGGCTCAGCGGTACTGGGCGACGAGCTCGAGGAGCTTCGTGAGCTGCGCTTCGTCGAGGACGACGCGCTCCTTGGAGAAGAGGAGCCGCACCTCCTCGGGGTACTGGGGCAGCACATCGGCGACCTTGATCGCGAGGCTGGTGTCGACGAAGGGGAGGGTCTTGAGCTCGGCCACGAGCTTCTGCGTGTCCTCGATGCTGAGGCGGGCGAACCCGTCGGCGTGCTGCTGGGCGAGCGTCGCCTCCCGGGGGAGCGTGCGCCGGGCCGCCTCCTCGGTGAGGAGCCCCTTCACCTTCGCAAGCGGGACCGGTTCAGGCATGCGGCCTCGCGGTCGGGCCGTCGGCGGGGATGAGATGGATCGGCGTCGCGATGAGCTGCTTTGGCTTCCCGCCGTCGGTGAACCCGATCCGGTACGCGCGGCCGACCCGGGCGAGGACGACGCAGACCCGGCCCTGGTAGCGCGGATGCGGCTGGCCGTGCGGGTCCGACGCTTCGAGCCGGACGATCACCCGGTCGCCGACGGCGAACTGCCGGAGGAACCGGGCGACGGGGGGCATCCCGCGCTCGCGCGCCTTCTTGGTGAGCGTGCCCCGGGTCCGCGACCGGGACCCCTTGGAACTCTTGACCATCGACCGTCACCGCCCCTGATCGTGGATCGCGATCACATCGAGGGCCGCGACGTGGAGCGGCACGCCGACGAGCCCGCTGAGGCTCGGCTCGGTTCGTCCTCCATCGCCCTCGACCCACTCCTTGATGTACGTGCCGGCCTCGGCCCGCAGTTCGAGCGTGAACCCGTCCGCGTCGGCCGCCACGACCCGCGCGTCGACGATCCGCCGCGTCCGTACGCGGTCGGCCCGTCGGTGCGCGACGCGCGTCGGCGTCCGCTGGGCTATCGCTCGGGCCGCAACGACCGAAAGGGCGTCCTTAACCTTTGCCTCCGGGACGGTGCCGCGCACCTCGACGCGGTAGCTCTTTTCCGGCGCCGCCTCCTTCACCCGGGCCACGTCCTCGGCGGTGGCGGCCGTGGCCCCCACGACCTCGATCCGGCCGCCGGCGGCCCGGGCCGCCTCGTCGGCGAGGGCGGCCACGTCGATGGTCCGGCGCCGCGGGTGGCGGAGCTCGAGGACGAACGGCCGGCCCTCGCCGAGCATCCGGGCGTCGATGTCCTCCCGGCCCATCCCGTGGAACCGGGTCCCATCGGCGCCGGTCGCGCGGACGAACGGGGCGGCCACGAGCTCCTCGACGCTCTCGGCGTACGTCTTCCCGGTCCCACCGCACGTGGCGCACCCGAGCCCCTGGCACCGGCGGCACGGCCACCGGGTCTGGGGGAGGGTCCGGTCGTGCTTGCGGTACCGGCCCTGGACGTAGAGGGGCAGGATGGTGAGATCGACGTGGCCGAGGGGGAGATCGGCGAGGAAGACGACCTCGGGATGGTCCGGCCCGCCGATCGCCCCGGTCCGCGCCTCGAGCCGTTTGCCGAGCTCGCGGTTGAACGCGCCCCGGGCGCTCTCGCCCCACGCCGACCCCACCTCGCTCCAGAGGAGCTCCTCCCGGGCGAGCGCCTCCGGGTCCCACCGGGAGCCGCAGCTGAACCGGTGCCACTCGACGTCGGTCCCGGCGGCGACGAGCCGGTCGACCCACCGCTCGAGCCGGTCGAACGTGCCGTGGCACACCTCGCACGGCGCGTCGGCCGTGGGCCGCGTCGCCGCCGCATCCCGGAGCGCGGCGGCCCGCTCGGGGTTCGTATAGCCGTGGCCCCACTGGCCGAAGAGCCGGCCGAAGCACTCGTCGCAGAGCCGGTGCGCCCCGGCCCGCCCGGCGGCCGCCCGGATCTCCGGCGTCGGGTCGAGGGGGGCCGGCGGGGTCGCGCCATCGCCCACGGCCGGCCGACGGGGTGCGGCAGATGAGCTTGGCGCGCGCGGACCCGCCGGTCCCGCGCCGAGGCCGCCCCGACAATCTTCTTACGCAACGGGGGGTTGGTGCGACCCGTCCGTGGGCGCGATCACCGAGGACGAGCTCACCCGGGCCATCGAGCGCACCCTCGTCGTGAAGGGGACCGTGGAGCCCGACGCGGCCCGTCCCGTCGCCCGGCTCGTGCTCAACTACTTCGGGCTCGACGACTCGGTCCTCGACAACAAGGTCTCGAGCGAGGACCGGGACCACTTCTACCGGCTCGAGGAGGAGGGGCTCCTCACGAGCGAGGAGGAGGACGCGACGGTCTCCCGGGGCAAGACGTGGCGGATCCACTACTGGCTCCTCAAGAAGGACCGGATCCGCGACGTGGGGCGGTCCCGCGACGCGACCGTCGAGGCCGGCGCCGACGCGATCTACCGGGCCATGGCCGACAGCGAGTGGAATCGCCGTACCGGCGACGACGCGAGGCCGAAGGCGCCTCCGGCGTAACCGCGACCGGTCACCGGCGGGGCGGCGGGCCCGGCACCCGACGTACTTCCGGCGGCCGATAGCGGGGGTGGACCCCTGCCGTGGCAGGGAAGTCGGTCCGGCGGATCACGGTGTGGGCGTGCTCGATGGCGGCGAACGCGTAGCCGATCGCGAGGAGGAGCGCGAGGAGGCTCGCGAGATCGACGTACGTCGGCCCGAACCCGAGCGCGTCGACGATGGCGCCCAGCGACGCGATGAAGTTGAAGCCGGCGTGCATCGCGACGGCGAGGAGGTAGTACGCCGCCCCACCCCCGCGACCTTCGAGCCGGCCCCGGGCGTACCCGTAGCCGAACATCGACGTCGTGCTGCCGTGGAGGACGACGCTCGAGACCGACCGGACGAGGATGAGGACGAGTCCGGCGGCGAGCCCGTCGCTCGCGAGGGCGCCGACGCCGTAGAGGAACGTCTCGAAGAACCCGAAGCCGAACCCCGCGGCGGCGCCGAGAACGAGCCCATCGGCGACGACCCGGATCCGGTTCGCCGAACGGGTGACCCCCGTCGCCTTCATCGCCTCTTCGACGACCGGCGCGATCACGAGGACGAGGAAGAACGCGCCGAGCGACGAGTCGCCGTTCAGGAAGACGAACTCGGGGCCGGGGTACTGCTGGCTCACCGCGGTGCCGACGGCGACGAGGATCGCCTCGAGGATGACCGCGACGATCGTGGCGATGATGGCGCCGTAGGCGAACGTACCGAGGAGGACGCCCCACCCCTGGGCCTCGAACCGCTCGCCGCGCCGGATCCACGCGAGGTAGAGGAGCGCCGGGACGAGCGCGGCGAGCGCGAGGATGAGGAGCGCCTCGAGGCCGCTCGTCACGTCGGTCATGGGGTGCGCGGCGGGTACGGGTAGAACCCCTCACCGGACTTGCGGCCGAGCCGGCCGGCGGCGACCATCGAGCGGAGGAGCGGGCAGGCCCGGTACTTCGGGTCCCGGAACCCGTCCCAGAGGACGTCCAGGATCGCGAGGGCGGTGTCGAGGCCGACCAGGTCGGCGAGGGCGAACGGTCCCATGGGATGGTGGAACCCGAGCCGGTACGCCGTGTCGATGTCGTCGCGCGTCGCGGTCCCTTCGTAGAGCATCCACGCCGCCTCGTTGATCAGGACCGCCATCGCCCGCGTCGTGACGAAGCCGGGGGTGTCCCGGGCGACGACGACGGTCTTCCCGAGGTCGGTCGCGAACGCCCGGGCCGCCGCCGTCGCTTCCGGCCGGGTGGTGAGGCCCGGGATGAGCTCGACGAGCTCCATCTGGAGGACCGGGTTGAAGAAATGGAGCCCGACGAGCCGACCGGGGTCTTGAAGCGCCGTCGCGATCGACGTGATCGGCAGCGACGAGGTGTTCGTGGCGAGGATCGTCGTGGGGCTCACGAGCGGCTCGAGCTCCCGGAAGAGCGCCCGTTTGATCTCGAGGTTCTCGGGCGCGGCCTCGATGGCCACGTCGCACCCGCCGGCGCGCCGGAGGCCGATGGCGACGTCGATCGCCCCGAGCGCCTCATCGCGGGCCGAGGGGGCGATCGTCCCGCGGCGGACCGCCGCGTCAAGCGCCTTCCCGGCGTGCTCGAGCCCGCGCCGGGCGAACTCCTCCGACACATCCTCGAGGGTGACGGCCCAGCCGCGGAGCGCGCACTGCGCGGCGATGCCGCTCCCCATGATCCCGGCGCCCGCGACGAACACGCGGCGCCGGACCGAGTCCCGGGGATCGGTGACAGGAGCTTCGTCGGTCACGGGGCCGCCTCGACGCGGGCCGGGGACTTGAGCGATTCGAGGTACGTGCACGCCCGGCACCGTCCACCGGCGCTCGGGGAGCCGCAGACCGGACACATCGCGGGCGCGCCCGTCCCCGCCGTCCCGACGAGGACGTCGGTGAGCTGCCGCTGGGTCCGGAGGAGCGCCTGGCGGGTCCCCGGCAATGCGTCTTCGAGCCGCCAGACCACCTCGCGGAACACGTTGCGCGCCGCGCGCCCGGCGTGCGGGCACTCGCCGTGGTCGAAGGGGAGCTCGGCGAGCCGGGCGTAGAGGAAGACCTCCCGCTCGGGGACCGCGGCGAGCGGGGCAATCCGGGGGACGAGCCCGGGCTGGCGGTGGCGGTGGGGGGCCATGCGCGAGATCCGCGCCACGTCGCCCCGGGCGAGGTTCATGAGCACCGTCTGGGCCAGGTCGTCCAGGTTGAACCCGAGGACGAGAACGTCGGCGCCGACCTCCCGGGCCGCATCGTTGAGGAGCCGGCGGCGCCAGACCCCGCAGTACGAGCACGGGGTGACCGTGGGCATCCGTTCCGCCACCTCGTCGGTCGTCGTCCCGAGCCGGTCGCGCGCGGCGACGATCCGGTGGTCGACGCCGAGCCGCTCGGCGAGTTCGGCGGCCCGGACGAGCGTCGGGGCCCGGTACCCGGCGATCCCTTCGTCAATGGAGATCGCGACGAGCCGGATCGACCGCCGGCGGGCGAGGTAGCGGGCGGTGAGCGCGAGCGCCGTCGCCGAGTCCTTGCCACCGGAGAGCGCCACGGCGACGGTGCCGCCCGCGATCCCGGGCCACTGCCGATGGAACTCGCGGCGCACCCGCTCCTCCACCGATTGGCGAAGGTGGACGCCGCAGAGGTGGTCGCGGGCGTATGGCCGGTCGATGACGGCGGCGGCGGGGCACCGGGCGCACCGCATCGACGCGCCAACGCCGCCGTGTATTAGGGTACGGCGGGCGTCCGGCTGCCGGTTGAGGTCAACCCTTAATTAGGCACGACCCGGCCAAGAGACGGGCGATGGCCTCCCCCGTCGCCGCCCGCGTCGGCGCCCCGCCGTACCGGCGGGCCGGACGCGTCGGCGAGGCCCGACCGGACCCGCCGGACGGGGTCGTCGATCGGTTCCAACGGCTGCTCCGGGCGCAGGAACGGAGCCCGTGGACGGTCAAGCAGTACGGCCACATCGCGAAGATGTTCCTCGGCTACGTCGGTAAGCCGCTCGAAGAGGTGTCCCGCCGGGACCTGGAGGCGTTCCGGGAGTACCTGGTGCTGCAGCGGCACTACTCGAAGAACTCGCTCTACACGACGGTCCGCGGCCTCACCTGCCTCTTCCGGAGCTTCTCCCTCGACGTCGCCGAAGGGTTCGAGGCGCCCCGCCGTCCCGCCCGGTTGCCGCACTACCTCACCGAGGAGGAGATGCACCGGCTCTTCGACGCGGTCCACGACTCGCCCCGGGACTCCGCGATCGTCCACGTGCTCGCGTTCGGCGGGCTGCGCGTGGGCGAGCTCTGCCACCTGCAGCTCGAGGACATCGAGTTCGAACGGAACATCCTCCACGTCCGGTCCGGGAAGGGCGACAAGGACCGGGAGGTGGTCGTCGAGGAGAAGACCCGGGCCGCTCTCGACCGCTACCTGACCGAGCGGACCCTCGCCGGCGAGGGGACGACGAAGCTGTTCGCCGTGGGGGCGGTCACGGTGGAGCGGCTCGTGCGCAAGGCGGCCCAGCGCGCCGGCATCGTCCAGCGCGTGACCCCCCACATGCTCCGGCACACCCTCGCGACGGCGCTCCTCGCCCGGGGGTGCGACATCCGGTACATCCAGAAGCTCCTCGGCCACTCGTCGGTCGCGACGACGCAGATCTACACCCACGTCGACACCCAGGCGCTCCGCGACGCGTACTCCCGCGCGAAGCCGCAGTATTAATCCCGGCCCCGCTCCGCCCGGCCGTGCCGGCGGAGCGCGTCGACGTCCTGGTGCTCGGAGCGGGCGTCGCGGGGTGCGCGCTCGCCCACCACCTCATGCGACGGGGCGCGGGCCGGGTCCGGGTCTACGACCCGAGGACCCCCGCCGCCGGCGCGAGCGGGCGGGCCGCCGGCGTCGTGACCGAGCAGCTCTGGGACCGGTGGGACCTCGACGTCACCCGGGAGTCGCACCGGGAGTACGCCGAGCTCTGCCAGCGGTGGGAGCCGGAGGCGTACCAGGCGAACGGGTTCGTTCGGTGGACCCGCGACGCGGCGTGCGCCGAAGCGATGGAAGCGGCCCGGGAGCGGCTCGCCGGCTGGGGCGTCGACGTCGAGGAACCCACGGCGGCCGAGCTCGAGCGGTGGATCCCGGCCGGTCGGTTCGACGACGTGCGGATGTCGCTCCTCACCCGGCACGACGGCGCCGTGCGGCCGAGCTCGATCACCACGATCTACGCCGAGTCGGCCCGGGCCGCGGGCGCGGTCTTCGACTTCGGCTCGCCGCCCGTCTCGCTAGGCCCGTCGGACGACGGCTGGCGGCTCGAGACCGGCACCGGTGCGGTCACGGCCGCCGACCTCGTCATCGCCGCGGGCGCCTGGTCGAAGGCGATCGGCGCGAGCCTCGGCCACCCGCTCCCGCTGAGCCCCTACCGGACCCAGGCGGCGCTCCTGCGGCCGACGGCGGCCCCCGCGCCGTTCCCGACGGCCCACGACCTCGACGAGGACGTGTACGTCCGGCTCGAGGATGGCGGGCGGATCCTCGCCGGCGACGGGACCGAATCGGTCGAGTGCGACCCCGAGCGGTTCGTCACGGGCGGCGACGAGGGGTTCCTCGGCCACATCGCCTCGACGCTCCAGGACCGGCTCCCTGGCTGGGCCGATAGCGAGGTCGTGGCGGCGTGGGCGGGGGTCTGCACCGCCACGCCGGACCGCCACCCGATCGTGGGCGCGGTCCCGGGCGCCGCCGGACTCTCGGTCCTCACCGGGATGAACGGGTTCGGGATCATGCGGGCCGGAGGGATCGCGCGGCGTCTCGCCGACCTCCTTGTCGATCGCGCCCCGCCCGAGGAGGCGGCGGCGCTCCTCGGTCCGGCGTGGGCCGGCCGGTTCACCGGGCCCGTCGCGCCGTTTCCCCCGCAGCCCGGGTTCACCCTCGAACCGGGGCTCGCGCCCCGCTGGTGACGCTCAGGACCGCGAGCGGAGCCGCTCGAGCTTCTCCAGGAATTCCACACCCTCGCCCGTCGTCATCGGCCGCCCGTCCTCCCGGGTGAGCGGCAGCCCCGCCGCGGCGCACGCCGCTTCGGGCGTCGCGCCCTCGAGGAGCGCCCGCACCGCCCGCTGTTCCCGGCGTCCGAGGGTCATCCCCTCGAGGGTGAACTCGTCGAACGCCTCCATCGCGACGGGACAGACCACGCGGGCAAGGTGGGCGAGCTCGGCCGCGTAGCGGCGGATCTCCTCCTGGGCGTGGGGATCGAGCCGGAGCGAAAGGAAGTGGAGGAGGTTGTGGAGGTCGATCTTCCAGTACCACTCGGTGTAGTAGGCGAGCGGGAGCACGAGCCGGGCGGTCTCCCGGGAGACGCCCGCGTCGATGGCCCGCGCGTACGCGTCGTACGCTTCCCGACTGATCCGGTCGAGGTCGCCCCGGAACGTAGCCACCGCCTCCGGCGGGAGCGCCTCGCCCCGCCCCTGCCGGTTCCGCGTCGACTGCCGCCGCACGTCCTCTGGCGCCGGGAGGTCGAACTCGTCCGGCATCACCGAGTAGCGGGCGGAGTACTCGTTCAGCGACGCGGTCCGGTGACGGACCCACTGGCGCGCGACGTAGATCGGGAGCCGGACGAGGAACTTGAACTCGACCATCTCGAACGGCGTGGTGTGCCGATGACGGAGGAGGTACCGGATCAACCCCCGGTCGTCGCGGACCGACTTCGTGCCCATCCCGTACGAGACCCGGGCCGCCTGGACGATCGCCCCATCGTGGCCCATGTAGTCGACGAGGACGACGTACCCGTGGCCGAGGACCGGACGGGCGACACCGATGAGCCGGTCGGCGTCGGGGACCGACGGCCGGACCATGGGCCCGCCGTTCCCGTCCATCGGCCGACGAGGGCCGGTCCGGGTTATAGAGCGAGCGTCGGCGGCGACCCGCGAAACCCTAAGGGGGACCGCGCGCCTCGAACGGAGGGGTCGTTGTCGGTGCGCATCTTCGTCGGGATCGCGTGGCCGTACGCCAACGGTCCGTTCCACATCGGCCACCTCGCCGGCGCCTATCTCCCGGGCGACGTGTTCGCCCGGTTCCAGCGGCTCCGGGGCAACGACGTCCTCATGGTCTCGGGGTCGGACATGCACGGGACGCCGATCCTCGTGACCGCCGAGCAGGAGGGGACGACGCCCGAGGTCGTCGCGCGCCGGTACGACGAGGTCAACCGGGCCGCGTTCGAGCGGCTGGGGTTCTCGTTCGACCTGTACACGAACACCCACACCCTCGTCCACGAGCGAACGACGCAGGAGGTGTTCCTCGCGCTCCTCGAGCGCCGGCTCATCGACCGCCGGACCGAGCAGAACCCGTACTGCCCGACGCACCGACGCTTCCTCCCCGACCGGTACCTGGTGGGCACGTGCCCCGTCTGCGGCTTCACGTCGGCCCGGGGCGACGAGTGCGATCGGTGCGCGTCGGTCCTCGACCCCCGGAAGCTCATCGAGCCCCGGTGCGCCCTCGACGGCACCCCCGCCGAGTTCCGGCCGAGCGAGCACTTCTATCTCCGGCTCGACGATCTCGCCCGCCGCCTCACCGACTACCTCGCCGACAAGTCGTACTGGCGGCCCGGGGTCGTCGGCGTCGCCCGGCACTTCCTCTCCGAAGGGCTCCACGCGACGCCGATCACCCGGGACCTCGACTGGGGGGTCCCCATCCCCCTCGAGGGGTACGACGCGAAGCGGTTCTACGTCTGGTTCGACGCGGTGATCGGGTACCTCTCCGCGTCGCGGGAGTGGGCGATCCGGTCCGGGCAGCCGGACGCGTGGCGCCGGTTCTGGGACCCCGAGAGCGGCACCCGGGCGTACTACTTCATCGGCAAGGACAACGTCTTCCACCACACCATCGTCTGGCCGTCGATCCTCCTCGGCCACGGCGCGCTGCAGCTCCCATACGACGTTCCCGCGAACCAGTGGCTCCTCGTCGGCGGGCAAAAGGTCTCGAAGACCCGGAGCCGGGACCAGGCGGTCTTCGTCCCCCAGCTCCTCGACCGGTACCCGGCCGACGTGATCCGGTTCTACGCCGCCCAGCTCGCCCCGCAGAACCACGACACCGAGTTCGACTGGGACGAGTTCCGGAAGATCGGCGAGGAGGTCCTCGCGAACCAGTGGGGGAACTTCGTCCAGCGGGTACTCGTCTTCGTCCGGAACCAGTTCAACGGGCGCATACCCGAGCCGCCCGCCGGCTGGGACCCGCGGGAGCCTTCGAGCGTGGGGCCGCGGCTCCACGAGGCCCACCGGCGGATCACCGAAGAGCTTGACGCGGTCCACCTCAAGGAGGCGCTCGATCTCATCTTCGCCGAGATCCGCGATGGCAACCGTCGCTTCCACGATGGGAAGCCGTGGGCCGCGACCGACGACGAACGGCGGCGTATCGTCTACGAAGCGGTCTGGCTCGTGCGCGCGGCCGCGATCTGGCTCACCCCCTACCTTCCGTTCTCCTCGGCCGACGTGCGGCGGATGGTCGGAGGCGCGACGGCCGCTGCTCCGCCCAAATGGGACGATGCCCTGGAGCCCCCGGTCCCCGGCACGGCGCTCGACGAAGTCCGCCCGCTCTTCCCGAAGGAGCTCGCGCCCCCACCGGAGGGGCCGTCGACCGCGCCGGATGCCGCCGCCACTGCCCCTCCGCCCCCGGAGATGCCTCCCCTCTCGATCCGGGCCGTGACGATACGGACCGCTGAGCCGCATCCGTCGGCGGACCGGCTCTACGTACTCACCATCGACGCCGGCGACGGACGCGAGCGGACCGTCGTCGCTGGGCTCCGGGACGCCTACGCCGCCGACGCCCTCGTCGGTCGACGGGTGGCCCTCCTCGAGAACCTGCAACCTCGGACCATCCGCCGGATTACCTCGCAAGGGATGGTCCTCGCCGCCGAACGCGACGGGAAGGCGTCGCTGGTGGCCCCCGGCCCCGGGGTCCCGATCGGTTCGACGGCCGATGCCGGACCCGGGGCGATCCGGGAGATCACCTACGAGGAGTTCCAGCGGACCCCGCTCACGATCGGGCGGGTCGTGACCAGCGGACCGGGCGGCTCCGAGGTGGACATCGGGAGCTCCCGCGTGCGGGCGTCCGGGAGCTGGCCGGTCGACACGGCGGTCGTGGTACGCCTGGCCCAAGCGGGAGCCTCCGAAGGGGTTATTGTCTCGTTCGCCCCCGGAGAGCCGTTGGTGCCGGAGGCGGGCGTTCCGCCGGGAGCGAAGGTGCGGTGACCGACGGGATCCGGCTCGATCTGCACGTGCACTCGGGGTTCTCGCCCGATGGCCGTATCGATCTCGGTCGCATCGTCGAGGCGCTGGGACTCGCTGGGATCCACGGGTTCGCGCTCACCGACCACAACACGATCGAGGGCCACGCCCGACTGGCCACCCTGGCCCGGGAGTATCCGTCGTACCGGTTCGTGCCGGGGGAGGAGGTCTCGACGGCCCAGGGCCATCTCCTCGTCTACGGCGCCCGGGAACCGGCCCCGATCCACCGTCCGCTCGCCGAAACGCTCGACTGGGTGCGGGCCCGGGCCGCCGTCGCGGTCCTCGCGCATCCGTTCCGATGGGCCCACGGCGCGGGCCGTCGACTCGCGGAGACCGCGCCGGTGGCCGGGATCGAGACCACGAACGGCCACACCGCGGCGGTGGCCAACGCCCGGGCGGAACTTGTCGCGGCGCGCCGCCGGCTCGCCGCGACCGGAGGGAGCGATGCCCACGACCTCGCGGACGTCGGCCGGGCGTTCACGGAGTTCTCCGCCGAGGCCACGTCGGTCGACGACCTCCTCGCCTGCCTCGCCCGGGGTCGAACCCGGTCCGGGGGCAGCTCCCCCACGTTCGGCCAGCGCATCCGTCTCGGGGTCCGCACCGGATTGCTGCGCGCGGCGCGCGGTTTCCGCCCGATCTGACCCCGCCCACGCCCGACGGTTTTAACCCGGGGTTCGCTCCCGCGACCCGCGCCGAGGTGGCAGAATGGTTAATGCGACGGACTGCAGATCCGTTTCCTGGGGGTTCGATTCCCTCCCTCGGCTCTCGAACTTTCCGGCAACATGCCCCCCCGGCCCACGGGCCCGTTGATCGCGGTGTGACGCGCCCGGCGTGCCCGGGCTCACAACCTTAAATGGCACCTTGCCATTGTGTCCATTGGGGCTGGCGATGGCAGCGACCACGATCACTGTCTCTCAGGAGACCCGACGGCTCCTCGAGAGCCTCAAGATCGGGGGTGCCACGTACGACGACGTCATTCGAGGGTTGCTGGTAAGCCACCCTACGGAGCTCACCACGGCCGAGCTCGCTCGCCGGATCCGCGAGGGAAAGAGCCACCCCATCGAACAGCTCATCGCGCGCAGCCGGAAACAGCCGTACTGAGCGTCCTGTGCCTTTCGTCCTGGAGAGTCTGGACGAGGCAGATGAAGAGTTTCTGGCCTTGCCCCCCGAAGTTCGAGAAGTTTTCATCGTCGCCTTTCGGGAGCTCGCGGTCTCCGAGTCTCCCCTCGGCGCCGGGCTGGGGTGGTATACCGAGGAATTGCGGCAACGGCAGCGCATCGCGCGGGAGGGACTTTTCTCGCTACATGTCCGGGACCTATGGCGGGGGGCTTTCTACCGAAGGCGCGGCGTTCTGGTGTTCATCGGGTTCGGCTTTCGCCGGCCTGAGTTCTATGACAAGTTGAACCGACTGCGGCCGGCCCTGGACGCCGAACGCTTGACGTCGGACGGTCGCCCTGGCCGACGTCGCCTCCGGGAGCGGGGACCGTAGGAAGCGCCCTCACTGCCGAACGGAGCGGCGACGGCAGGTGCGCGAGGTCGGTGCGTCCCCAGTGCGGGAGGGATCCGCGCCCTCGGACGAGGTGGACTACGCGAACTCTTCCCGCTCGAAGAGCAGGAGGCCCAGGATCGCCGTGATCACGAAGTAGGCGAGCATGATCCCGACGCCTTCCGGGATCGACGCGTTCGTCACCGTCTCGGTGAACGTCGTCCCTCCCGGACCCGGGCTCGAGCACGTATGCGTGCCCGGGCTCGTGGCGCACGACGTGTTGAAGATCCCGCCGATGATGGTGTCCGCGTAGGTGAGGACGAACCAGGGCGTGGTGTGGGCGAGCCCCTGGATGAGCGCCTGCAGGAGCGAGAAGCCGAAGAGGAAGAGGACGGCGGTGATCAACGTCGCATACGTGCTGGTCTTGAACATCGAACTGAAGAGGAAGACCGCGCCCAGCAGCGCGAGCTGGTAGACGACAGCGAGGACGAACGATTCGGCGAAGACCGCGGTGAACGCGTTGGCCCCGAAGTAGTAGGCCCCATTGGCGAGGAGAAGGAGGGCGAATACGGCGACGGCGGTGAGCGCCGCGACGAAGCCGGCGATGTACTTCCCCACGTAGACCGTCGCGCGCCGGATCGGGAGCCCCATGAGGAAGTAGCCGGTCCGGTTCTGGAACTCGCCGGCGATCGCGTCGCCGCCGAAGATGACCCCGGCGAAGATGATCACGACGGTGACGCCGCTCCCCCAGAGGGTGGCGTAGAACGACCCCGAGTCGGCGAGCAGATCGACGGGCCGGAAATACGCGACGACGGCGGTGAGGATGCCGCCGATCACCCCGACGATGCCGAGCATGAGGATGAAGCGCCGGGAGTAGAGGTAGTCCCGGAGCTGGTACCGGGTGAGCTTCAGTACCTGCTCCCAGCTCGCTAGGAGCGTGCGCTGGGGCAGTTCTGACCTCGCCGTCGGGGCGTCGTTGGAAGGGCTCGCCATGGGCCTAGTCCCCCCGCTCGATCTGGCTCAGATAGATCTCCTCGAGGGCGCTCTTCGACTCCTGGAAGCTCACGAGGTCGAGATCGAGGCCGGCGAGCTGCCGGAGGAGCCGGGCCTGGCCGCCCGGGTCGCCCTGGAAGGTGAGCCGGAGCCGACGGGCGTCGAGCGGCTCGACCTTGAGGAGGCCGGCAAGCGGCCGGATCCGGTCGTCGATCTCGCGCGCCTCCAGGGGACGGCCGAACCCCGCGTCGACCGTCGTCTGGGCGTGGGAGAACCGGCTCGTGACGTTCGTGAGGGTGTCGTAGAAGAGGAGCTTCCCGTGGTTGATGAGGGCGACCTCGTCGCAGACGTCGGTGACCTCTTGGAGGATGTGGCTGCTCATGAAGATCAGGCGGTCCTGCTTCTTGAGATCACGGACGATCGACCGGACCTCGGCCATGCCCCGGGGGTCGAGCCCGGTCGCGGGCTCATCGAGCATGAGCACCTCCGGGTCGTGGACGAGGGCGGCGGCGATGTTGATCCGCTGCTTCATGCCCTTCGAGAACTTCCCGACCTTCTTGTCGGCCCATTCGGTCATCTTCACCTCGGCGAGGACCGCCGGGATCCGATCGTGCCGCTCGGCCGGGGACATGTTCCGAAGGTCGGCGACCATCTCAAGCGCCTGCGTCGGGGTCAGCGACGGGTAGATCTCCGGCGACTCGATGAGGACGCCCGCGGCGGCGAGGGCGCGCTTCCGGGACCGCTGGACCGAGATCCCGTTGACGTAGCACTCGCCGCTCGTCGGGAAGATCATGTCGGTGAGCATCTTCAGCGCCGTCGTCTTCCCGGCGCCGTTCGGTCCGAGGAACCCGACGCACTTCCCGCCCTGGAGCCGGAGGTCGAGGTGGTCGAGGGCGGTGAACTTGCCGAACCGCTTCGTGAGACCGACGGTCTCGATGGAGGGACCGGTCACGCCCGGGACCCCCCCGCGAGCCGTGTGATGGAAGGAGAGGGTCGGTCCGGACCACCGTGGGCGAGGCGGGCGACGATCCGGTCGATGGTGGCTGAGGCGGCGTTGAGCTGCGACGCGGGGATCGCGGTGCACCAGCTACGCCACTTCGCCTGATACTGAGCGTCGAGACGACGGGCCTGGGCACGGCCGTGGGCGGTCAGCGACACGAGGACCTGCCGCCGATCGGTCGAATCGTGGGATCGGGCGATGTACCCGGCGACCTCGAGGCCATCGAGGAGCGCCGTCGCCGCCGACGGGGAGACCCCCGTCGTCTCGGCCCACCGGGTCACGGGGATCCGCCCCATCTCCCGGAGCCCGGCCAGGAGGAAGAGCTGGGGGAGGGTGAGCCCGAGGGTGCGCGCCTCCTCCCGTCCCTGGCGCAGGAGGCCCCGCGTGAGCTTGGCCACGCTCTCACGGAGCCGCTGTTCCGGGGAAGCCGGGGAGGACGACGTCGCCAAGTAGTTCGATTACTGCAATATACGGGAGTGAGATAAAGCCTGCCGTCCGGCACGGGAAACGCCGGGGGCTACTTTCCCTGGGGCACCTTCGGGACGTCGGTGAAGAGCTTCAGGTAGTCGATCAGCACGAGCATCGCCTCGTAGCTCAGGTTGACCCGGCGGCGGAGCGTCTCCCGGTCGGCGGGGGCGTCGAGGGGGCCGATGACGTGCGTCACGTCGGCGGCCAGGTCCCGGGCGAGGGCGAGCCGGGCCGGATCGAGGACCTTCCCGCGGGGCGATTCGAGCGACTTCGTGAGCGACTCGACGCCTTCCATGTGCTCGGCGAGGAGCTCGCGGAGAACCTTATCCGAGGCTTCGGAGTCCGGCGCGATGAGGGCCATCGCCCGGTCGGGAGTCCGGACGGCGTAAATCGGTTCGGAGCCGCCTCCCGGGTGCCGGGGCCCCAGGGGCCGTCGTGGCGCAGCGGTCGACCGGCCGAGGAGAGGACGCGTGTGTCGTGCTCGGCGCCGGCTACGCCGGCGTTCGGCTCGTGCACGCCGTCGACCGGCTTGCGCGGGGTCGCTGGCCGATCGTGCTCGTCGATCGCCACCCCTGGCACGTCCTCCGGACGGAACTGTACGAGGTCGGAGAGCTCGCCCGGCGGGCAGCGCCAGGGCGGCGGTTTACCGTGGCCATCGACCGGGTCCTGGCCGGGGCCGGTGCACGGTTCCAGGAGGGCGAGGTCGGGTCGATCGACCTGCCGGCCCGGACGGTCACCGTGGGCGGGAACGCCCTCCGGTTCGGCTCCCTCGCGATCTGCCTGGGGAGCGTGCCCGCCTACTACGGCATCCCCGGGGCGGCGGCCCATCTCCACCACGTGTACCGGTTCCGGAGCGCCGAGACCCTCGGCGCTGCCCTCCGGGCCGCCGAAGAGGCGTCCGCCGGTGAGGCCGCTACGGACCGACCCCGCGTGGTCGTGGTCGGCGGCGGCTCGACCGGCACCGAGGTCGCGGCCGAGATCGCGACGGTGGACTGGACCCGGGTTGCTGGCCAGCCCGTGCCGCGGCCCCGCGTGACGCTCGTCACCGGCGCGGTGCCGCTCCTTGCGGGTCTCCCGGAGGGCCTCATTCACCACGCCCGCGACTTGCTCGGGCACGCGGGCGTGGATCTTCTCGAAGGCCACAACGTCCGGTCCGTCGACGCCCGCGCCCTCACCCTCGACGATGGACGAGCGCTCCCGTTCGACGTGGGGGTCTGGGCCGCCGGGATCCAGGCGCCGGAGATCGTCCGGGGGCTCCCCGTCGATCACGGTCGCGGGGGCCGGATCGCGGCCGGGCCGACCCTCGAGGTGCCGGGATGGCCCGGGGTCTTCGGTGTCGGCGACGTGGTCGAGGTGGCCGACGCGGTAACCGGCGCGCCTATCCCCGCGACCGCCCAGGCGGCGATCGCCGAGGCCGAGGTCGCCGCGCGCAACCTCGTCGCTCGTCGGCAGGGACGTCCGCTCGCTCCGTTCGTCTACCGGGAGCGCGGGACCATTGTCTCCGTGGGTCGGAGGGCCGCGTCGGCGGCGCTCCGGCACGTCACGATCTGGGGCGCTCCGGCGAAGGTCCTGAAGGCGGCCGTGGAGCGCGAGTACGCCGTCGCGGCGGCCCGGCCGGGCCATCGGCGCCGAGCCGTTAAGGGCCGGCGGGGGTAGATGCGGCGGCCGTGAAGGCGATCGTCCTCATCGGGGGGTTCGGGACCCGGCTCCGCCCGATCACCTACTCGGTCCCGAAGCAGCTCATCCCGATCGCGGGGCGACCGATGCTCTACCACGTGCTCGACCTGCTCCCGCCCGAGGTCGACGAGGCGGTCCTCGCGACGGGATACAAGGCCGACGTGATCGCCGCGTACCTCGCGGCGCACCCGCCCCGCGTCGCGGTGCGGTGCGTCGCCGAGGCGGAGCCGCTCGGCACCGGGGGCGGGATGAAGAACGTCGCCGCCGGCATGAGCGATCCGTTCCTGCTCCTCAACTCCGACGTCATCGCCGCGATCGACGTCCCCGCGGTCCTCGCGTTCCACCGCGCACGGCCCCGGATCGGCACGATGACCCTCGCCGAGGTCGACGACACCTCGCCGTACGGCGTGGCGGCGCTCGATCCCGACGATCGGATCACCCGGTTCGTCGAGAAGCCGCCGACGGCCGAGGCGCCGTCCCATTGGATCAATGCCGGACTCTCGGTCTGGAGCCGGGAGGTCCTGGAGGCGATCCCCACCGGTCGGGCGGTGAGCTTCGAGAGCGAGGTCCTCCCACATTGGCTCGAGCGGGGGATCTACGGTTTCCGGCTCGGCGGGTTCTGGGAGGACGCCGGGACACCGGTCCGTCTCCTGCGAGCGCAGCGGCTCCTCTTCGACGCGGGACGCGGCGGGAAGGCCCTGCTCCCGCCCGGGTCGCTGGGCCGGGGCCCCGTTGCCGCCGGCTCCGGCGTGCGGGCGATGGGTGCGTCGTTCGGGCCGTACGTCACCCTCGGCGATTCCGTCGTCGTCGAGCCAGGCGCCCACGTCGAGAACTCCGTCGTGATGGAGGGCGCGGCGATCGGGTCCGGCGCCTCGGTCACCGGGTCGCTCATCGGCCCCGGGGCCCGTATCGCCGCCGGCCACCGGCTCGACGGGGCGATCGTCGGCGAGCGGGCCGACGCCTAGCCCACGGCCGGTCCGGTGACGGCGACCTTGATCGCGTCGTCGGGGCGCGCCGCCATGGCGAAGGCGTCGGCGATCCGGGCGAGCGGGAACGTCTGCGTGACGAGCCCGTCCAGATCGAGCCGTCGTTGGACGAGAAGCGACTGGACGTCGGTGAGATCCCGTTCCGTCGTCGCATACGTCGGGACGACCCGGGTCCCGCGCAGGTAGAGCGCCTGGAGGTCGACGTCGAGCCGTGTGCCGGCGTCCGGGAGCCCGAAGAGATTGAGGGTGCCCCCGGGGCGCGTGAGGTCGGTCGCGAGCCGTATCGCGGCGGGGGCACCGGTCGCGACGACGGCCAGGTCGACGCCGACGCCCTCCGTCGCTTCCCGGACCGCCATCGGCGCCGCCGCGGGATCCCGCGGGTCGACGGCGACCGCCATCCCGCCCGCGGTCCCGGCCGCGCGTCGTCGGGGCGAGAGCTCGGCCCCGCCGACCCACGACGCGCCGAGGGTCCGCAGGAGGCGACCGTAGAGGAGCCCGACGGGTCCGAGGCCGATCACGAACGCGGTCTCGCCGGACCGAAACCCGATCCGCCGGAGCGCGGTGAGCGCACACGCCGCCGGCTCGAGGAGGGTTCCCGTCGCCCAATCGATGGAGGGATCGAGCCGCTGGACCGCGCCGCGCTCGACGTTGACTCTCGGGACCCGGAACCGTTCGGCGAACCCGCCGGGGTCGATGTTCGTTGACGCGTACGACGGACAGAACGTGTAGTCGCCGCGCCGGCAGACCGGGCAGGCGTAGCAGGGGACGTGATGGTGGACGACGACCCGGTCGTCGACGGCGAGCCCCTCCACCCCGTCGCCGACGCGCTCGATGACCCCGACCGGTTCGTGGCCCACGCGCCCGGTCGCCTGGTAGTGGCCGCGGACCTTCTCGAGATCGGTCCCGCAGACGCCACACGCGGCGAGCCGGACGACGACCTCGCCCGGACCGGCGACCGGATCGGGCCGATCGACGAGGGCGAGCGTGCCCGGCCCCGTGAGGAGGCCGACCTTCATCCGCGCTGGCGGGCCGCGATGATCGACGCGTCGAGGATCTCCACCGCTTCGTCGATCTCGTCGGCCTGGACCACGAGGGGCGGGATGTACCGGATCGACGACCGGCCGCACGGCAGGAGGAGAAGACCGCGGCGGTACGCCTCCTCGAGGACCCGGTCCTTGAGGACGGGGTGCGGGGCCTTGTCGGACCGGCTCTTCACGAACTCCGTCGCGACCATGAGGCCGAGGCCCCGGACGTCGCCGATCTCCTCGTGCTTCGTCTGCAGCTCGAGGAGCCGCTGGCGGAGGTACGCGCCCTGGCGGGCGGCGTTCTCGAGGAGGTGCTCCCGGTCGATCACGTCGAGGGTCGCGAGGGCGCTCGCGACGGAGACGAGGTTCCCGCCGAACGTGTTCGAGTGGGCGCCCTGGTAGGTGTAGTTGAGCGCCTCCCGGGCGACGATGGCGCCGATGGGGAGCCCGCTCCCGAGCCCCTTCGCGATCGTCACGATGTCCGGCACGACGTCGTGGTGCTCGATGCCGAACCAGGTGCCGGTCCGGCCGATACCGGCCTGGACCTCGTCGTCGATGAGGAGGATCTTGTGTTCGTCAAGGATCGTCTTGATCGCGGGGAACCAGCCCTTCGGCGGCACGATGTACCCGCCCTCGCCGATCACCGGCTCGGCCACGAACGCCGCGACGTCCTCGGGCGGGATCGTCGTGTCGAAGTAGAGCTCCTTGAGGATCTTCGCGCAGTAGAGGTCGCAGCTCGGGTACTCGAGCTTGTACGGGCACCGGAAGCAGTTCGGCGCCGGGATGTGCTGCCCGCCGCCCAGGTGGGGGAGGAAGCCGCGGCGCTGCGTCGACTTGCTCGCGGTGAGCGTGAGCGCGCCCATGCTCCGTCCGTGGAACCCTCCGATGAGCCCGACGAAGAGCGGGCGCTGGGTGTTCCAGCGGGCGAGCTTCAGCGCCGCCTCGACGCTCTCGGTCCCGCTGTTGGTGTAGAACACCTTCTTCGGGAACCGTCCCGGGGTGATCGCGTCGAGCCGCTCGGCGAGCTGGTTCTGGCTCTCGTAGTAGAAGTCGGTCCCGGCGAAGTGCATGAGCCGCTGGCTCTGCTCGGTGACGGCCCGGACGATCGCCGGGTGGCAGTGGCCGGTGTTGAGGACCCCCACCCCGGCGGTGAAGTCAAGGATCCGGTTGCCGTCGACGTCGGTCACCCAGACGCCGCTCGCGCTCGCCGCCGCGACGGGCGAGGTCTTCGTGCTCGTCATCAGGAGCCGGGTGTCGGCCGCCACGATCCGCTGGGCGTTGGGGCCCGGGATCGGGGTGCGGAGGACGACGCCCCGCTTGCCGGTCGCCGGAGGTGTGCCGGGCGGGGGCGAACTCGACCGTGGGGCTGCTTGGCTCATGGCTCGGCCCGCTCGATGGACCGGAGCGGGAAAAGGCTTGGGTGCAGGACGCCGCGCTGGGGGGGGCGGGCGGCCCGAGGCCGCCATTGGACCACCGGGGTTTATGGGACGAATCCGAGTGCGACCCGCGGAATGTCGGTACCGGACCGCCGGCATGCCACACCGGCGACCCCGCCGCTGCGACCGGACCCGGCATCGATCCCGTCGCGAGCGGCCCTCACCGAACTCGCGCGGGGTTTCCTCATCCTGCACGACCGCGATCCAGGTCGGGCCCGAGCGTTCGCCGCCACGTTCGTTCGCGAGCACGCGAGTCCGCCGCCCGCCGAGCTCCCCGTCCGGCCGCACCTGCCGGCGGTCCGCCGCAGCGCCCGGGTCTGGGGGATCGACGAAAGGGCCGCGGCCGGCCCGGGGTCCCTAGATCCAGCGCTGGCGGACCCGTAGGTACGCCTCAAGGTCGGCCGGGAACGTCCGCTGGGTGAGCGTGAGACGCACCCCGGTCGGATCGCCGAAGAACCGGCCCGGACAGACGAGGACATCGGCGTCGAGGAGCGCCCGGGCGAAGCGGTCGCCGGAGATTCCGCCCCTCCCCCGGTCGAACCAGACCGGCGCGGCGAGGTCGGGGACACCGCGGACCCGGGCCCGGAGCGTCGCGAGGTTCCGCTGGAAGAGGGCGCGCGCCTCGGCGAGGATCGCGGCACGAGCGCCGATCAGCGACCGGGCGAGACCGACCGATGCCGGGGGGATCTCGTTGACGGCCACGCCGTGGAGCGTCCCGAACCCGTCAGCGTCCGCCGGGGGCGCGACCACCCAGCCGACGCGCACCGAATCCCCTCCGTACACCTTGGTGAACGTTCCGACAACCCACTCACGGGGCCGGGCCGCCCGGGCGCGCGACGCCCGCGGGCTGAACTCCCGGAAGGTCTCGTCCACCACCAGGTCCTGGGTCGCGCGCGCGAGCGCGCTCCACTCACGGCCTGTTCGACCGAGGCCCGTCGGATTGTTCGGGTCCGAGCACAGGGTCACGTTGGCCACCCGCGAGGCCTCGACCATCCCGAGCCCGGTCGCGACGTCCCGGAACGGCGGGTAGTCCGGGGAGGGGACCCGAAAAGTGACGCGTCCGCGCCGACGACCTCGGAGATAACCCACGACCGTCGACATCCCTTCGGTCGCGCCGTGGGTGAGAAAGGTGCGGGCCGGAGGCACCCCGACGAGCCGCGCGACCTCCCGGTGGAGGGCGGCCGGATCCGGCTGCGCCGGGCGTCGGAGCGCCCGCTCGGCGCTCCGGAGCTGGCCGCGCATGCCGCTCTGCGCGAGGTGGTGGCCGACGCCTGGGTGGTCGTCGATCCACGCCTTGAGCGGGAAGCCCACGGAGGCGACTCGGGACCCGATGATATGGGGTTTCCGGGACCCCACCCGGCGTCGCCCGCCCAGTCCTCCCCCTCGAACCGAGCGCGTAAGTAGGGGTCCGAACGACGGGATTCCGATGGCGTTGGGCCATAGCGGACCGGTCCGTGCCGGCCGGGTCCAGCTGCTCCGGACCCCCGATAGGTGGTTCGGAGAGGGGGCTCGCCTGAGGACCGAGGCCCGCCGGGCGCGGCGTTGCGTTGAGTGCGCCGTGGACCTCCCTTCCGCTCGCACCCCCTACTGCTCGATGCGGTGCCGGTACCGCCATCACGGGCGGTACTTCTGGGACGCCGCGCGCATCGTGGTCCTCCGAAGGGACCGATACACGTGCCAACGCTGCGGGGTCCGCGGGCGACGGTTCGGCCTCGAGGTGGACCATGTGGTCGAGATCGCCCGGGGCGGAGCCCCCCTCGACTACGCGAACCTCCAGACCCTGTGCCGCCCGTGTCACCGGGCGAAGACGGTCCGTTTCCTGACGGGGCGCAGCCGGGCAATGGTGCCCGAACATCTCCCGGATGCGGAGTGGTTCCCGGCGTAGACCCAGCCGCGCCCTCCTTTCGCAGCTTCCGCCGACGCCCGGGCCGGGAGTCGCTCCCCCATCGGCCTAATCTACCCGGTCGTATCCCACCGCCGAGGTCCGATGTCGAGCCCTGATCCGATGGGAACGCCGCCACCCCCCCCAATGAGCCCCGGGATGCCTCCCGCCGCGCCGATGGCCGCTCCCGCGAAGTCGCGGGCACCGATGCTCATCGCCGTGGCCGTGGTCGTCATCGTCGTCGTGCTGGTCGCCGCCCTGGCGCTCGCCGGCGTGTTCACCCCCGCCGGATCGAACAACAGCAACGGGGGCGGCACTGGCGCGGGGAAGACGTTCAGCGCCGCACGGAACTCCGCCTCGCCTACCGCCTCGAGCTACGCCGGGGGCCCGTGGACCCTCGTTGAGGGCATCGGCGTCGCGACCACCGTCGGGGGAACCCAACCGACCGCGAGCCTCACCACGAACCTCACTCTCGGCACGTCGTGCCCCTTCACGGCCGCCGCCACGCTCGGTAGTACCGTCACCGTGGGGACCGTCTCGAGCCTCACGGCCGGGGTCGGCGACTGGGTCTTCCTCTACAAGAACTCGGCCGGAACGAGCGTCCTCATGATCGGGGACACCGGCTCCGGTCCGACGGTCTGGGGCACGTTCAGCGGGAGCGGATGCGCGACGTCGTTGGGCGCGCTCAGCGGGATCTCGTCGAGCGTCATCGACTCGTCCGCGGCGGTCGCCGCCGCTGCGAAGGTCGGAGGGTCCGCCTTCCTGGCGGCCCACACCCCCACCTTCGAGCTGTTCTTCATCTCCGGGGGGATCTCGTTCATGGGCGTCTCCGAGGGGTCCCAGTGGGTCGTCACGTACAACGCGTGCCCGTTCAATCCAACGGCCTCCTCGACGACGGCCGCCCAGTTCGTCGCTGACATCGATCCCACCTCAGCTGTCGTCACCACCCACCAGAACACCACCGCGACCTGCAACGGCGTCTCCGGCGGCTCGGGGGGCGGCGGCGGAGGCGGCGGTGGAGGCGGTGGCGGCGGAGGGGGCGGCGGCGGTGGATCCATCTCGCCGGCGTTCTCGCTCGCGACCCCGACGACCTACTACAACACCTCGTCGAGCATGTTCGAGTACAACTTCACCGTGACGTTCACGGGCACCGGGCTCACTTGGGGCGACCTCGCCCTGAACGAGACCGACGGAGCGGGCACCGTGCTCACCACCGAAATCAACGACTACATCGACATCTGGTCGACCCCGACGTCCGCGCTTCCCCTGGCGCTGTTCTACTTCTACGGCGGGGGGTCGTGGGCGTACGGCGGCGGCACGGCGGTGACCACCGGGGTGTTCCTCCAGCTGAACGCCATGAACAACCTCTCGGGCGACAAGATCCAGGCTGTCGGCACCGGGCTCTGGAGCGGCACGGTCTCCGAGCCGATCCCCTAGCGCGAGGCACTCCACGGGACCCCAACCTCTTCCAGCGCCCGGGCCGACGATTCCGACCGAGCGTTATCTTCGGCCGGTCGTTCGCCGGCCATGGTCCTCACCGTGAAGGACGTCATGGACCGGGACTTCCTGGTCGGGCCCGGAACGACGACCGTCGCCGACGCGAGCCGACAGATGGTGGCGAGCCGCCACGGCTACTTCCTCCTCGTCGACGGCGGCCGGCCCACGGGGATCGTGACCGAGTGGGACCTGGTCGAGAAGATCGTCGCGGGACGGCGTGACCCCGAGACGACCACCGTCGCCGAGATCGCGAGCGCGCCCGTCGTTGCGTGTGACGAGGGCGAGTCGACCGACGAGGTCATCGGCCGGATGGTGGCGAAGGGGATCCGCCGGATGGTGGTCACCGGCGGAGGCCGGGTCGTGGGGGTCGTCGGCGCGAAGGACGTGCTGCGGATCTTCCAGCAGTACGTCGATCGGGTCTCGGGGGACATCGCCCGGATGCAGTCGTCGCTCCCGTGACTCCCGGGCGCGGTGGGCGTTCGCGTGGGGAGCGCCCGGAGCGCGGCCCTGACGGGGCGTAGACCCGCCCGGGTGGGCCGCCGGTGAGCGGACCGGGTCGGACCGCAGCGCAGCGGTCGGTCGTCGCGCCGCGTCGCATCGCGTACAAGTGGATCGCGCTGTCGAACACCACCGTCGGCACGCTCATGTCAGCCATCGACGGGAACATCGTGGTCATCGCGCTCCCCACCATCGCCCGGGAGCTCCCCGGGACGTCGCTCCTCGAGCTCCTCTGGATCCTCCTCGGCTACTCGCTCGTCACTTCGGTGGTCCTCCTCAGCTTCGGCCGGCTCTCGGACCAGTTCGGCCGGGCCCGGCTCTACACGCTAGGCTTCGCCTTCTTCACCCTGGGGTCGTTCCTCTGCGGCCTCGCCCAGACCGGTGACGAGCTCATCGCGTTCCGCATCGTCCAGGCGATCGGCGCCGGGTTCATCTTCTCGAACAGCGCCGCGATCCTCACCGACGCGTTCCCGGCCAACGAACGGGGGAAGGCGCTCGGGGTCAACCAGATCTCGCTCGTCATCGGGGCGATCTCCGGGCTCCTTCTCGGCGGCGTCCTCACGAGCGTCGCCGGCTGGCGGTGGATCTTCTTCGTCAACATCCCGATCGGCATCATCGGCACCGTCTGGTCCCACTACCAGCTGCGCGAGCTCGCCGCCCTCGACTCGTCGCAGCGGATCGACTGGGCCGGAAACGCGGCGTTCGCCGGCGGGCTCATCGCTATCCTCGTCGCGGTGACGTTCGGCGCGCTCGGCGCGATCTCCGCCACCCTCGCGGGCGCCCTGTTCGCGCTGGGCGCGGCGCTCCTCGTGGCGTTCGGGCTCATCGAGACCCGCGTCGACCACCCGATGTTCGACCTCGGGCTCTTCCGGATCCGAGAGTTCTCGGCCTCGTCGATCGCGATGTTCCTGAACGCGCTCGCCCGGGGGGCGTTCTCGTTCGTCCTCGTCTTCTACCTGCAAGGGCCGCCCCACGACCTCTCGCCCATCACCGCGGGCCTCTACCTCGTCCCGGTCTCGGTCTCGCTGGCGGCGTTCGGCCCGATCAGCGGCTCGCTCTCCGACCGGTGGGGACCGAGCGGGCTCGCCATCACCGGTCTCGTGGTCTCGGCGATCGGCTTCCTCGCGCTCACCAACGTGGGACCCGGGACCACGTTCTGGGAGCTCCTGCCGGCGTTCGTCCTCGTCGGGGCGGGGATGGGGATCTTCGCCTCCCCGAACCGGGCGGCGATGATGAACGCCGTCGCGCCCCACCGCCGCGGGATCGCCGCGGGGACCGGAACGACGCTCATCAACGCCGGGACGACGTTGAGCCTGGGGCTCGCGATCGTCGTCATGGGGCGCTCGATGTCCACCGCCGACCTCGAAGGGGTGTTCCTCGGCCTCGGGCGAGGAGCCGCGCTGCCCCTCGATCCGTTCCTCGCCGCGGTCCACCTCGTCTTCTTCGTGTCGGCGGGGCTCCTGCTCGCGGCCGTCATCCCCTCGGTCTGGCGGCGCCGGGGCCGCCCGCGCACCGATCGCGCGTCGGGCCCGGACTCCGGTGGAACGCTTGGCAAATAGGGTCAACCCAAGGGATATAGAGGTCACTATATTCTAAATGGAGTTTCTATATATTCGCCGCCGCGGTCCCGCCGTTCGATGCCGCGCGCCACGACGGCCGACCTGAACCCGAGCGATCCTCCGGCCCATCCGCCCCGACGTCCGGCGGTGGAACCGGCCGCGCGCCGGCTCCAGCGCATGGGGTCGGTCACCATGGGGGTCTCGCTCCCCCGGGAGTGGGTCCACGCCCAGGGGCTCGGCTTGGGCAGTCCCGTCGTCGTCGAGCCGCGGCCCGACGGCGCCCTCCTCGTACGGGGCCGCCCGGCCGACGACCCGGCCCGCGTGGCGTCGATCACGGTCCGGGTCGATCGCCCCCGCGAGCACCTCTTCCGTCGGCTCGTCGCGGCATACCTCGACGGGGCCCGGGAGTTCCACGTCACCGAGCCCGGCGGCCTCTCCCCCGAGACCCGGGCGGCGGCCCGGGCGTTCGTCCGCCGCACCGTGCAGCCCGAGATCGTCTCCGAGGAGGGGAGCCGGCTCCACCTCCGGGACGTCTCCCGAGGAGAGGAGCTCGCTCTCGCCCCGCTCCTTCGCCGGATGCACCAGGTCGTCCAAGGGCTCCACGCCTCGGCCGTCGCGATCCTCGATGGCGTCGAGGACGCCCCCGCCGAGAGCTGGGCGAACCGGGACGACGAGGTCGACCGGTACGCGTGGCTCGTCGAGCGGATCCTCACCCTCCGGGCGCTCGCCCTGGAGGGGAGCACGCTGCGGCCGTTCGGGGGACCCGCCCAGGTGCGGGTCGTCGTCCGGTCGCTCGAGCGGATCGCCGACCACGCGCTCCTCATCGCCGAGCACGGCACCGCGTGGGCCGAGACGTCGCCTCCGGCCCGCCTCGTGCGGTCCGTCGCGGAGTTCCACGCCCAGGCGCTCACGCTCCTCGCCCAGGCGTTCGCCGCCGCCGAGGCCGGCGACGCCGACACGGCGAACGATCTCCTCGACACCGGCGAGGCGCTCCACGCGCAGCACCGGACCCTCGTCGAGACCGCGTTCACCCGACGCGAGGGCGCTCCGCTGCCCCCGGCCGGCGCGGTGGCGCTCGCCCTCACCCTCCAATCGGTCGACCGCACCGTCGCCTACGCCCAGGACATCGCCGAGGCCGCCCTCGATGCGGGCGTCCGGCTCGATGGCGCCGGTGCCGACCCCTCCCTCTCCTCGATCGCTACCGAACGAGGAGGCCAGAACCAGCGATGACAGCAAGCGACCCACCACCGAACCCGTCTGCGCCCGATGCGAGCATGCCTCCCGCCCCGCGCCGATCGAGCACCGCCGCGATCATCGCCGTGGTCGTCGTGGTGCTGATCATCGTCGGGGGAGTCGCCGTCGCGTACATGGCCCACGTGGGGCCGTTCGCGACGAGCAACGGTGGGTGTTCCGGTACCCAGGGAACGATCTCCGGCGCCGGCTCGACGTTCGTCTTCCCCTTGATGAACGCCTGGTCGATGGCGTACCTGAGCGCGAAGTGCGTCCAGGTGAACTACCAGTCGGTGGGGAGCGGGACCGGGATCACCGATCTCACCAGTAAGCTCGTCGGCTACGGCGCGTCCGATGCCCCGTTGAGCGCCACCCAGCGCGCGGCGCTCCCGGGTCCGGCGTTCACGATCCCCGAAGCGGCGGGGGCCGTCGTCATCACCTACAACGTCCCCGGGGTCTCGAGCGGGCTCAACCTCACGGGCGCGATCATCGCCAGCATCTACCTCGGGGCCGTCACCAGCTGGAACGATTCGTCGATCCAGGCGGCGAACCCCCACACGACGCTCCCGGACCAGGCGATCGTCGTCGTCCACCGGTCCGACGGGAGCGGCACCTCGTTCGCGTTCACGAGCTACCTCAGCGCCGAGAGCTCCACCTGGGCGTCGACCGTCGGCAAGGGGACCACCGTGGTCTGGCCGGCCGGGATCGGCGCGAAGGGCAGCACCGGCGTCGCCGGCGAGGTCGCGCTCACGACGGGGGCGATCGGCTACGTGGAGCTCACCTACGCGCTCCTCAACAACATCGGCTACGCCAACATCCAGAACCCGGCGGGCACGTTCGTGAAGGCGAACGTGACGACGACCCAGGCGGCGGTCGCGGCCGGCTCGGGATCGCTCCCCCCGGGCTCGGGCGACTGGTACAACGTGACCCTCTTGAACGAACCCGGGACGAACACGTACCCCATCGCCACGTTCACCTACCTCATGGTGTACGGCGACCTGGGCGCGGTGTACGGCAGCGATATGACCCAGGGGCAGGCGACGCAGCTCGTCCAGTTCCTCTGGTGGGTGGTCCACGACGGCCAGGCGACGAACCCGACGCTGTTCTTCGTCCCGCTGCCGGCGAACGTGGTGAGCCTCGATGAGACGACGATCGGCCAGATCACCTACAACGGCGGGGCGTTGACGTCGCACTAGAGGGGGTCCTTCGGCGGCATGGGCATCGCCAACCGTTTCCCGTGGGGGAGCCGTCGCCGGGCGTCGCGGGGGGAAGCGCTCCCGGACCGGCTCTTCCGCGGCCTCGTCTTCGGCTGCGCGCTCGCGGTCTCGGCGCTCCTCGTCGTCTTCGTCCTCGTCCTCTTCCGCCAGTCGTGGCCGACGATCACCGCCTTCGGCTGGGGGTTCCTCTTCTCGAGCTCGTGGAACACCGGCGCCGTCGTCGGGTCCGGCCAATCGTACGGGGCGCTCCCGTTCGTCTACGGGACCCTCGTCACCGCCGCCATCGCCATGCTCCTCGGGATCCCGCTCAGCATCGGCATCGCGATCTTCGTCTCCGAGCTCGCCCCGCCCTGGGTGAAGACGCCCCTCGCCGTCCTCGTCGAGCTCCTCGCCGCGGTGCCGTCGGTGGTCTACGGCCTCTGGGGGTTCCTCATCCTGGGCCCCACCATGCGGACCACGATCGAGCCGCCGCTCAAGGCGGTCCTCGGGTGGACCCCGCTCTTCGGGGGGCCGATCTTCGGGATCGACTACCTCACCGCCGGGGTCATCCTGGCGATCATGGTCATCCCGACGATCTCCGCCGTGACCCGGGAGTCGATGTCGGCGGTCCCGGAGCACCAGCGCGAGGCGGCGCTCTCGCTCGGGGCGACCCGGTGGGAGACGACGCGCCTGGGCGTCCTCTCGTACGCCCGCGTCGGCATCTTCGGCGCCATCATCCTCGGCCTCGGCCGGGCCGTCGGCGAGACGATGGCGGTCACCATGACCATCGGCAACAGTAACACGATCTCAGGCTCGCTGCTCGCCCCCGGTCAGACCATCGCGAGCCTCATCGCGAACGAGTTCGGCGAAGCGTCCGGGCTCCAGGTGAGCGCGCTCCTCGAGCTCGGCCTCGTCCTCCTCCTCATCGCGATCGCCATCAACGTCGTCGCCCGGCTCCTCACCCGGCGCATCTTCCAGACCGAGGCGACGACCCTGTGATGCGCAAGCAGGGCCGGCGCCGCCGGATCACCAACGCGGCGATGAGCGCCGCGGCGTTCGCCTGCGTGATCATCGCGCTCGTACCGCTCGCGTCGATCCTCTACTCGGCCGCCGTCGAGGGCGGGAAGGCGATCGGGCCGGCGTTCTTCACCCAGAACGAGCCGCCGCCCTGCAGCCCGACGCTCCAGGCGAACTGCCCCACCGGCGGCATCGCGAACGCCCTCCAGGGGACGCTCATCCTTGTGGGGATCGCGACGCTGATCGCCCTCCCCTTGGGGATCCTCACCGGCATCTACCTCTCCGAGTACGGGCGGCTCAGCCGGTTCGGCGCCGGGGTCCGGTTCGTGACCGATGTCATGACCGGCATCCCGTCGATCGTCGTCGGGATCGTGATCTTCGCCATCTTCCTCCTCGTGGCCCAGGCGGGGTGGATCCCGCTCCGCTACGTCACGAGCGCCACGTCGGGGATCGTCGCGCTCACCGTGATCATGACCCCCATCGTCGCCCGGACCGTCGAGGAGGCGCTTAGGCTCGTCCCGACGACGATCCGGGAGGCGGCGCTCGCCCTCGGGATCCCCCGGTGGCGGGCCATCCTTAGGATCGTCCTTTCGACGGGGAAGGCCGGGGTGGTCACGGGGGCGCTCCTCGCCGTGGCCCGGGCATCGGGCGAGACCGCGCCGCTCATCGTGACGGCCGGCGGGAGCTTCTTCGGCTTCGCCGGGTTCGACCAGTCGATCGCCGCGATGCCGCTCCTCATCTACGTGAACGGCCTCTCCGGGGTGCCCAACTACGTGACGCTCGCGTGGGGCACGGCGCTGGTGCTCATCCTCATCATGCTCGGGATCAGCCTCGCCGCCCGGCTCGCGCTCCATCGGGTGCTGAAGGGGGCGGGGGCGGCGCGGTGACGACGAAGCTCTCCGTCGAGCACCTCTCGGCGTTCTACGGGCCGAAGCGCGCCCTCGACGACGTCTCTTTGGAGTTCAACGACCGGGAGGTGACGGCGATCATCGGGCCGTCCGGGTGCGGAAAATCGACGCTGATCCGCTGCCTCAACCGGATCCACGAGACCCAGCCGGGCGCCCGAGCCGAAGGTCGGGTCCTCCTCGACGGGGCCGACATCTACGAGCAGGACGCCGTCGAGGTGCGGCGCCGCATCGGGATGGTCTTCCAGAAGCCGAACCCCTTTCCGACGCTCTCGGTCTACGACAACGTCGCCGCCGGGCTGCGCCTGAACGGGGTCCGGGACCGGAACGCGATCCACGTGAAGGTGGTGGAAAGCCTCCGGAAGGCGGCGCTCTGGGACGAGGTGAAGGACGGGCTCATGGCGCCCGGCGTCCGGCTCTCCGGCGGCCAGCAGCAGCGGCTCTGCATCGCCCGGGCGCTCGCCGTCGACCCGGAGATCCTCCTCATGGACGAGCCCGCGTCGGCGCTCGATCCCATCGCGACGGCGAAGATCGAGGACCTCGTGTTCGACCTCAAGCGGACGTATCCGGTGATCATCGTGACCCACAACATGCAGCAGGCGGCGCGCGTGGCGGAGAGGACGGCGTTCATGTACCTCGGGAAGCTCATCGAGGTCGGCGTGACCCGGGAGCTCTTCGAACGGCCGAAGGAGAAGCTCACCGAGGGGTACATCACGGGGAGGTTCGGCTAGATGACCGGCGTCGAGCGGAAAGCGCTCACCGAGAGCCTGGACCAGTTGAACGAGAACATGGCGACGCTCGCCGAGCTCGCCAAGGTGGCGATCCGCAAGGCGGTGGAAAGCCTGGAGGAAGGCGGCAAGGCCGAGGCCGACGCGGTCTTCACCCTCGACCAGGAGATCTTCGCCCTGAAGCAGGAGATCACCCGGCGCTGCGTCGACCTCATCGCCCTCCACGCCCCCGTCGCCCGGGACCTGCGGACGATCACCGCCTCGCTCGAGATGACCACCGACCTCGACCGGATCGGCCGCTACTCCCGCGACATCGCCGAGATCGCCCGGGAGATCGCGCCGAGCGCCTCCCGGGAGGTCCGGCGGATGGACAAGCTCGCGAAGATGGGCGAGCTCACCGTCCGCATGATCGATCTCGCGTTGGACGCGTTCCGGCACCGGGACGCGGAACCGGTGAAGAACATGATCGCCGAGGACGACGCCGTCGACGACCTCCACGACGACCTCTTCCGGGAGCTCGTCGCCCGGATGGCCGACCGGTCGCTCTCGCCCCACATCGGCGCCCAGCTGATCCTCATCAACCGCTACTTCGAGCGGCTCGCCGACCACGCGGTCAACATCGGCGACCACGTCGCGTACATGGTGACGGGCCAGCGGCTCACGCGGGTGAAGCGGCCGAAGACCGGCCTCCCGCTCGGCCCGCAGTACTGAGGGGACGGTGCCGAACGAGGGCGCGACGGCGGCGCTCCTCGCCCGGGGCCGGGACGCCGCCGTGGCCCCGCCCGGGCCGGTCCGCCGGCTCGCCGTCGTCGACGTCGGGTCGAACACCGCCCGGCTCGTGATCTACGAGGCGCCCGAGGGCGGCATGCCCCGGGTCCTCCTCGAGCGGAAGGAGGTGCCCCGGCTCGGCCAGGGCGTCGGCCACGGCGGCCGGCTCCACCCGGCGGCCATCGAGCGGGGCGTCGCGTCGCTCCGCCGGTTCGCGACGACGATCCAGGGTCTCGGCGCGCCCGTCACCGTCGCCGTCGCCACGTCGGCGGTGCGCGACGCGGCCGACGGTCCGGCGTTCATCGCCCGGGCGTCCGAGGCGTCGGGGCTCGCCCTCCGGGTCCTGAGCGGCGAGGAGGAGGCGCGCTACTCGTACCTGGGCGTCGCCTCGGCCTGGGAGCTCGGGGACGACCGGGTCGTCGACCTCGGTGGGGGCTCGCTCCAGGTGGCAACGGTCCGCCGGGGCGCGTTCCGTTCGGCGGTGAGCCTGCCGCTCGGTGCCCTCCGGCTCACCGAGGAGTTCCTCGCCCACGACCCTCCCAAACCGCGCGAGGTCGACGAGCTCCGGGGCCACGTCCGGGACTTCCTTGCGGAGGCGTTCCCGCCCCGCCCCGAGGGCGACGCGTTCGAGATCCACGGCGTCGGAGGCACGATCCGGACCCTGGCCCGGGTCGCCATCGGCCTCAAGGCGTACCCCATCGCCCGGGTCCACGGCTACGCGCTCCACCGCCGGGACCTGGAAGCGCTCCTGGAGCTCCTCGGCGATCTCCCGGTCGACAAGCGCCGCGAGGTCCCGGGGATCGGGGGCGAGCGGGCCGACGTGATCGTGGCCGGTCTCGCGACGGTCCTCGAGCTCGTCCGGGCCGCCGGGGTGCCGTACCTCCGCGTCAGCGGGATGGGGATCCGGGAGGGGATCGCGGCGGAAGCGCTGGGTCTCGCCGTCCCGGTGCCGGCCGAGGCGCTCCTCCGGCGCTCCGCGATCACCGCCCGGCGGACCCTGGGGTCGGTCCGGGGCCGGGACGAGGAACTCGCCCGGCGCGCCGGCGAGCTCTTCGACCTCCTCGGGCCCCGGGAGGGGTGGGGGGTCGTCGAGCGCCGCGCGCTCCTCGCCGCGGCGCTCTTCCACGACGTCGGGGCGTCGATCGACCTCTGGGGCCATGCCCGACACGCCGCCTACCTCCTCCGCAACTACCCCCTCGTCGGCCTCGACCACCGGGAGCTCCTCGTCGCGGCGCTCACCGCCTACCAGCACGAGGGCGACGAGGCGACGCCGACGATGGCGAAGGAGCTCCGCGCGATCGGCGAGAAGGACGATCTGCGGACCGCCCGGAAGCTGGGGGCGCTCGTCTACGCCGCCGAGACCCTCGACGATGAGGGGGTGAAGCTCCACGTGAGCGGCGACCGGACCCTGGTGGTCACCCTCTCCGCCGACGGCGCCCGGGAGCTCGCGCCCCGGGCGCTCGGCCGGGTCCGCAAGCCGCTTAAACGGTCGTTCGACGTCGACGTGGAGATCCATGGCGCCCGAGAGTAGGTCCCGGGTCCACGGGGAGCCGGGACGGCTCCTGGTCTTCGAGGGGCTCGACGGGAGCGGGAAATCGACGCAGGCCCGGCTCGTCTCCCGCTGGCTCGGCGCCCGGGGCTACCGGGTCTTCTTCACCGAGTGGAACTCGTCGGAGCTCGTCAGCGACACGATCCGCCGCGGGAAGAAGAAGGGGCTGCTCACCCCCACCACGTTCTCGCTCCTCCACGCCACCGATTTCGCCGACCGGTTCGAGCGGCACATCCTCCCACCGCTCCGGGCCGGCTACCTCGTCATCTGCGACCGGTACGCGTTCACCGCCTTCGTCCGCGACGCGGCCCGGGGGTGCGACCCGGAGTGGGTCCGGTCGATGTACAGCTTCGCGCCGACGCCGGATAAGACGTTCTACTTCCGGGTCCCGGTCGCGGTCTCGCTCCGGCGGAAGATCGCCTCCCGGCAGAAGATCTCGTACTACGAGGCCGGCATGGACCTGGGGCTCGCCGCCGAGGTCGAGACGAGCTACGAGCGGTTCCAGAACCGGCTGAAACGCGAGTACGAGCGGAGCGTCGACCGGGACGGGTTCACGATCATCGAGGCCGACCGGCCCGTGGAGCGAGTCCACGCCCAACTGCGCCACGAGATCCGTCCGCTCTTGGACGGGTTCCCAACGGAGGCGAAGCTCATCCGTGCGGACGAGAGCGTTGCGAGCTAGCACCTACGGCACCCGCCTCCCCGGGCTCCCCCGGGAGCCGCTCACGGGCCGGCTCATCGTCATCGAGGGCGCCGACGGGAGCGGCCGCACCACCGAGGTCGGGCTCCTCCGGGACTGGCTCGAGATCCAGGGCCACCCCGTCGTCGAGTCCGGGCTGCGCCGGTCGACGCTCGTCGCCGAACAGATCGACCGGGCGAAGCAGGGCCACACTCTCGGCGGGACGACGCTGGCGCTCTTCTACGCCGTCGACTTCGCCGACCAGCTCGAGAACAAGATCCTCCCGGCGCTCGCCGCCGGCTCGACGGTGCTCGCCGACCGGTACATCTACACCCTCATGGCCCGGGCGATCGTCCGGGGCGCGTCCCGCGCATGGGCCGAGAAGCTCTACTCGTTCGCGCTGAAGCCGGACCTCGTCCTCCTCCTGGACGCGAAGCCCGACGTGCTCCTGCACCGGTCGATCGGCAAGTACGGCTCCCTCGATTACTGGGAGAGCGGCATGGACCTCTCGCTCTCCCGGGACCGGTTCGAGAGCTTCTTCCTCTACCAGGCCCGGCTCGCCGCCGAGATCGACTGGATGGTGAAGGAGTACGGGTTCTACAAGATCGACGCGAACCGCTCGCCGAACGCGGTCCACGCCGACGTCCGTCGCCTCGTCCAGCAGATCTACAAGGACGGCGTCGACCGGTCGCGTCCGGCCCCCGCTCCAGGCCCGGTCAACGGCCGAGCGCGGCGAGCTGCCGCCGCGTGAGCAACCACTCGAGCCGGCCCGTCCCGGGAGCGGCGTCGCGCTCGAAGGTGATCCGGGCGGCGCCGGCGCGGGGGAAGTGGACGACGGAGACCGCCTCGCCGCAGAGCGCGAGCCCGACGACCTCGCTTAAGATCGGCTCGTGGCCCACGAGGAGCGCCCCATCGGACTTCTTCCCGCCGTGGGCGGCGCGCCGGAGGACCGGCTCGGCCGGCGAATCCGGGGCGAGCTCCTCCCACGTCTCGAGCGGGTGCCGGGGCTCCATCGCCTCCTGAAAGAGGACCGCCGTCGCCCGGGCCCGCTCGGCCGGGCTCGTCACCACGCGGCGGACCGACGGATCGAGATGGGCGAACCCGCGGGCCGCGTCCCGGGTCTCGCCGACGCCGGCGGCCGAGAGCGGCCGGTCGTCATCGGACGGCCACCGGACCGGGTCGCGCGCCTCGGCCGGGCCGTGGCGGACGAGGTAGAGTTCCATCGCCCGGGGGACCGGGACCCCCTACTTGGCCCGTGCGTCGGTACGGGACCGACCGCTACCCGGGCGACGCGGCCAGGAGCGAGGCGAAGGCGCGCCGCACCGCCTTCCGCTCCAGGGCCCGGACGAGGCGCCGGCGGCTCGACCGGATCTGCTCGCGGCACCGGGCGCGAAGGGGATCGGTGCTCCCGGGGAGATCGAGGCGGCGGCCGAGACGTCGGAGGACCACCCAATCGTTGAGGACGCCGAGCTCGTCCTGGAAGGCGCGGAGCGGCTCGGCCGGCGCGAGCGGGCGCCGTCCGGCGATCTCCTGCCGGGCGAGGTCCAGGTAGCGGACCGCCCGGAGCGTCCCCCGGAGCCGGTGGAGCCGGCGGACCGTGGGGCGCCGGTACGCCCGGGCCAGCGACCGCTCGAGCCGGGCGAGTGCGACGGTCGTCGTGTCGTCCAACTCCCGTCCGAGCCGGATCCCCCGGGCGCGAGGCAGCGACGCGCGGAGGGGTCGGGCGACCCGCTCGACGAGCTCGGTGGCGAGGGCAGGAGGGTACGCGGAGCGGAGGGATCGCCGGCCGTCGAGGGCGTGGCGTTGCATGACGCGGACGATGGAGCGGCGGTCCGCCGTCGGGGCGGCGTTCCCGTTCCCGGGTCCGAGCCCGGCCACGAGCTCGAGGCCCACGTCGAGGTCGCGGACCTCGCCGACGGCCCGTCCGAGCCGCTTCAACGTCACGTCGGTCGCGGCGTGGTCGATCGCCCACCCCGGGGGCACGAGCCCCGACCAGAGCGCCCCGTCGATCCGGAGCCGCCGGATCCCCTGATGGCCCACGTGGAGCGTTTCCGGGGACGGGGTGCCCTCCGCGATCGCGGTGAACAGCGCCGTGAGCGCGTCGCACCGCTCGGTGAGACGGACCCGGAGCCGCTCGATCGGGTCCGGAACGGGGTCGCGCCCCGCGCGCGACGGGCTCACTCGACGAACTGGTCGAGGAACCGCCACCAGGCGCCTAGGCTCGACCGGGCGCCCCGCAGCGCCTGGGCCCGGGCCGACGCCGACCCCCGGACCGCCCGGTCCAGGAGCTCCCGTTCGGCCGCCGAGTGGGCGACGTCGGCGGTGGTGTGGACCCGGAAGAACTCGTGGGCGCTGGGGGTGGTGATCCCGTAATGGGCCCGGAGCCCCCGCGACTTCTCCGCGGCGACCTCGGCGAACTGGGATTCGTAGGCGTAGAGCGCCCCGAGACCCTCGGCGGCGGTGCCCCGCATGGTCATCCGTTCGTACGTCCGGAGGAGCCCTCGCGTCGGTCCCGTCGGCGGGGCGAACCGGGCGGGTCGCGCCGGCGCTCCGACGGCCCGGCCGAAGTCGACCCAGAGGTCCGGGTGCGTCGGGTCCCGCCCCTCCTCGTCGTTCATGTTCTCGAGCAGGAGCCGGCGGCCGGCGGGATCGGGCAGATGCGCGTACGTCGCCCCGAGGTACCGGGGGAAGTTCGCCTCGAACCGGTAGTACTGCTGGGCGTACTCGCCGAGGGTCCCGAGCGGGAGCTCGCCGCGGGTCCACTGGGTGTAGAACGGGTGCCGCAGCAGGTGGCGCTCGCGAATGAGCCGGTCGATCGGCGCGGTGGCGCGCATGGCGCGCGCATCGTCCACGGGAGTTAAGGCTTCCGGCGCGGGCGCGGCCGAGGGCGCCCGGGGCCCTCGGGACGCGCTGAAAACCGGTTGCGGCGGAAGAAAGCGTCGGGGTCCACGCCCGCGGTGCGCGTCGAGCCTACCGCCGGGGAAGACGCCGGTAGTCCCGCTCGAGCGCGCGGGCGAACCGGCGCCACGCCCGGGTGACCGCCCGTTCGCGCGCGGCCCGGGTCAGCCGGGGACCCGGAAGGGGGCCGGGTCGCCGTCGGAAGGTGAGGGTGAACCGGGTGCGCCCGTTGCCCTCGTCGGTCAGACGGTAGTCGGCCCGGATCGAGCGGTAGTTCCCGACGCTCGTCATCCGCCACCGGTCGGGCGGCGACAAGGCGACCTCGCACCGCGACCAGTGCCACCCGGCCGGGGAGCTCTCGAGATCCTCGAAGACCACCCGTCGGCGGTCCTGATGGAGGATCCGCCGGGTGTACGTCTCCCCTTCGAGCCGCGCGTCGTCCGGCGTGAAATCGGTGCACCAGCGGTAGGCGAACGCAAGCGGTGCCCGGAACACGACGCTCACTGTGTAGTCCGGCCCCGGCAGTCTCGACGCGGCCATCGGATCGAGCGGACCGAGCCGACGCGGCTCTTGGGGGTTGCGGGGGGGGGCTCGGCGCCGGTGGAACCTCGCCATTTTTGAACCCGACCGAATCGCGGGCGTCGTGCACCGGGTCTGGGCCGCGCTCGCCGGGGTGGCGCCGGCGAGCGGAAGCGCGCTCCTCGCCCTCGGCTACCTCGCGACCGGCAACCTCGTCCTCCTCGCTGGTACCGGGGTCGGCGTGGCCGCGACCGTCGCCGGACCGGTCGCCGTCGCCGAGCGCGCCCACCACGCCGCCCGGACCGCCGTCGCCTTGCGGCGGCGCGAGAACCGCCGCCGGTACGATGCCCATGCGGCCCGGCTCAACCACGACGTCTTCGCCCTCCTCTCCCACCTCACCCTCGTGGCGCGGTCCGGCGCGGAACCGTCGGCGCCGCCGTCGGGCTCAGCCGGTATCGGGATCGCGCTGGCCCCCGGCGGAGCGCCCGTGGAGGGGCTCCCCAACTGGGAGTCGGCGATCCGCCACCTGATCGTCGACCCGGAGCTCGCCGCGGCGTGGCGACACGCAACGGAGGCGACCCGGGCGTACGCGACGGCCCTCGACACGACGACGGAGCAGATCGTCGATCGGGTCTCGGCCCACGTGCTCGAGGAGTACGGCTTCATGACCCGGCTCGACGGGTCGCGGTTCCGCCCCTCCCCGTGGTGCGACGTGGGTTCGCTCACCAGCCTGCTGCTCGATCCCGGCGACGCGTGGGCCACGCCGGAGTTCGCGCGGATCGAGGCGGCCCCGGAGGCGACGCCGGCGGCGAGCGCCCGATACTTCGTCGTGAGCGGGGAGCGGATGGTCTTCGGGAGCCGGGACGATGCCGAGGCCGATCCCGGTCGGCTCGCCCGGGTCGTGCGGACGCTCGCCGCCGACCGGCACGTCGCCCGCCTGCGCGCCGTGGCCGTCGATCGCGAACGGGCCGCGACGCAGGCCGTGGCCCACTTCTCGGAGCTCGCGCGACGGTACTCCGATCGGATCACGCTGGAAGGGTCGTTCCACGGCGACTGCGCCGCCTGCGCCGGCTGGCGGCCCCGCTAGGACCGGTCGCCTCGCTCCCGACCCTGGCAACCGACGCGACCTCTAATATGGGGCGTTCCGACCCGGGGCCATGGTCCCCCCACCTGCGACAGCGCGGCGTGCCTCCCCGAACGGTCCGGCCCGGGCGATCGCGCTGGTGGGCCTCCTTCTCATCGGCGCCGGGCTCCTCGGCGCGCTCCCGTCGCCCGCGGCGGTGTCGGTGCGGGCGTCCGCGGCGGGCACGACCGACGCGTTCGTGAACGTGACCACCACCGAGGCCGTGACCTTCGTCCCCTCGTCGTTCACCGTCCCGCCCGGGTCGACGGTCCATCTCATCGTGACCCAGGCGGCCGACTTCAACCACACGTTCACCCTCTCGCCCGTGACCGACTTCGCGTTCGCCTCGACGGCTGGCGACAGCGATCTCGCGACGTTCTTCGCCGCCCACACGCCGCTCGTGAACCTGAGTCTCGGCCATGTGCCGGGCTCGAAGCACTACGTCAACTTCACCGCCCCGGCGGCGGGCTCGTACGAGTTCGTCTGCCTCGAGAGCGGCCACTTCGCCTCCGGCATGCACGGCACGATGGATGCGAGCGCCGCGAGCTCCTCGTCGGGTTCGTCGTTCCCGTGGGCGCTCGTGGCGGGGGTCGTGGGCGTCGTGATCGTCGTGGCGGTCGTCGCCGTCGTGCTGATGCGGCGGAAGCCGAAGGCCCCGTCGTAGGGCGCCGAGGCGCCCCGGCTCGGCGCTATTTCGCGTCGAGCGCCCGTTCGATGAAGAGCAGCGCCTGCGCGGAGGTCGACCGTCGTTCCTCGACGGCGACCTTCTGGAGGCGCTTCAAGAGCTTGATCGGCAGATAGACGGCGAGCGCGGCCCTCTTTTCGTCCTTCGGCTTGCGTGGTCGCGGCATACCCTCTGGTACTCCACCTCCGGCCCGGAGGCCGGTTGGTCGCGGGGCACCCGGCGCCCCTCGACCGCAGGTTAGGCGTCCGGACTGGGGGCCGGTATTTAGTCGTTCTGTGATTCGCAGTTGACCGGCTCGTCAGTCCCGCCCGCCTGCGACCGGAGCCGTTATCGCACGGGGCCGGCTGCGTCCCGTCGTATGGCCGCTCCTCCGGCGCGGACCGGCACGACGCTCGAGACCGCGACGCTCGGCGGCGGGTGTTTCTGGTGCACCGAGGCGGTCTTCGCCGAGCTTCGGGGCGTCCGTTCGGTCGTCCCGGGGTACGCGGGGGGGACCGTGCCGAACCCCTCGTACGAGCAGGTGTGCGAGGGCGATACGGGCCACGCCGAGGTCGTCCAGGTCCGGTTCGATCCGACGGTGCTCGCGTACGACGACCTGCTGCGGGTCTTCCTCACCGTGCACGACCCGACGACGCTGAACCGCCAGGGGGCGGACGTCGGGACGCAGTACCGATCGATCATCCTCGTCGAGAACGACCAGCAGCGCGACCGGGCCCACGCGGTCCTGCGGGAGATCGAGGGAGCCAGGATCTGGTCCGGCCGGCTCGTGACCGAGGTGAAGCCGCTGGACCGATTCTACCCGGCCGAGGAGTACCACCGGAACTACTTCGCGCTCAATCCGGACAAAGCGTACTGTCGGCTCGTGATCGCGCCGAAGGTCGCGAAGTTCCGCCAGAAGTTCGCGGCGCTGCGCGTGGCCCCGGGTGCCCCGGCCCACGCGTAGGTCGGTCCGCGCCGGGCCTAGCGGCGGCCGAATCGCACCGAGCGGCGGGAGCTGCGGGAGTCGGGCCGGTTCTCCGTCGACTCGCGCCGCCAGATCTCCTGGCCCACGGCGGCGGCGGCGATGGGGCCTTCCTGCTGGCGCCGCCGGCGGCGGCGACGGACGAGGAGGAGCGTCGCCACGATGGCCGCGGCGGCGGCGACGAGCGCGACGGTGAACCAGGTCCAGGGGAGCCCGAGGACGGTCGGGGCCCCGGATCCCGGGCCCCCACCGGTGCCGGTGACGATCACGGTGTAGTTCGCCGTGCTCGCCTCGCCCACGGCGTCCCGCACGGTGAGGCCCACAGTGAAGCGGCCCGCGTTGGTGTACGCGTGGGTGATCGTCGCGGTCGTGGCCGTCGCGCCGTCGCCGAACGCCCACGTCACCGAGTACGGGGAGGTGCCCCCCGTGAACGAGACGACGAAGAGCGCGCCGGTCTGGACGGGGAGCGTGCCGGTGGGTACGCTCACCGCGAACGAGAGCGCCGGGTTCACCGTCACGCTGAAGCCCCCGAGGCCGACACCGAGGATGCTGTCGGTCACGTTGATCCCCCCCTGGAACGTCCCCGCCGAACTGTACGTGTGCGAGGCGGTCCAGCTCGTGGCGCTCGTCGTGTCGCCGAACGCCCAGCGGACCGACGTGTACGGCGGCGTGCCGCCGCTGCACGTCGCGTTGAACGCCACGGGGAGCCCCACGTCGGTGACCTTGGGCGAAACGGTGAAGTTGACCGCGGGGCCGGGGAGGATCATCACCGTCGTGGGAGCGGTGGCCTCCACGCCGGCGAAATCGGTCATCGTGACCGTCGCGGTGAAGTTGCCCACCGCGAAGTAGGCCGTGGACGGACCGGCACCGGCCCCGACGGTCCCGTCCCCGAACGCCCAGCTGTAGAGGTACGGGGGCGACCCGGACGAGCCGCTCGCCGAGAAGACGATGGGCTGGCCGATCTCCCCCACCGGGGGGAGCGCCGACGCGGTCACGAGCGGCGGCTGCTCGAAGACCCACGAGTCGTTCCGGGCGCCCGCCCCACACGGGTCGCAGTACATCGGCGCGCCGCCGTAGAGGAGGAAGAAACCGAGGCGGACCTTCACCCCCGTGACGGTCCACGTGATCGAGCTCTCCATCGCGCCGGCATCCTCGCGGGCGGGGGGGTTGCCGGTGACCGAGGTGGTCACGTTGGTCCACCGGTTGGCGGCGTACCGCCACGTGTCGTTGAGGGCGCCGTTCGCCCCGCGGCCGCCGAAGACGTACACCGCGTTGTCCTGGCCGTAGTACGAGAGCGCCACCGAGGCCCGGGGCGGCGGGGTCGTCGGGTTCGTGAGGTTCACCACGGCCCAGCGGCCGTGGATGTACGACCAGGTGTCGTTGAGCAGCACGCCCGTCGCGTTGTCGCCGCCGAAGAGGACCGCGTAGCTGTCGGCGTCGTCCCAGGCGAAGCCGGCGCCTTCCCGCGCCGGCGGAGGGGCCGGCGACGTGACGGTGAGGTTCTTCCACGTCCCAGCGGTGAACCGCCACGTGTCGTTGTAGACCCCGCCCGACGCGTTGTGCCCCCCGAAGAGGGTCACGTACGAGTCGCCCCGGTCGTACGCCATGCTCGCGGCGTACCGGCCCGGGGGGGAGGTCGAGGCATTGGTGACGTTCGTCCAGTTCCCCCCGGCGTACGTCCACGTGTCGGCGAGCGCATGGCCGAGCCCAGTGTAGCCGCCGAAAAGGACGACCTCGTTGTCCTTCGAATCGAACGTCATCGCGGCATACGCCCGGGCGGGCGGCTGGGGGCCGCTCGTGACGTTCGTCCAGATGCCGCCGGAGAACTTCCAGGTGGCCGCCGGGGCCGGGCACGCGAGCACCGCGCAGCCACCGAAGAGCAGGACCGCGTTGTCGGGCCGATCGTAGACGAGGTTCGCTCCGCGCAGCGGGGCCGGGGAGAACTTCTGATCGTCCGAGACGTTCGTCCACGCATCGCCGGGGGCGAGCGGGGCGAGCGGGGCCACGGCCGGGCACAGCCGCGCGGCCCCGGGGCAACCCGGGGCGGCCCCGGACACGGCGGCGTGGGGTCGCTCCGTCGTGGTACTGGCCGACGGCGGGCCGAACGCGAGCCCTGGACCGATCGAACCTGCGAGCAGGAGGCACGTCGCCACGAGCAGGAACGGACGGAAAGTCCGTCCCCGGGCGAAGTAGTACAGCACTTCCCGGAGCCTCGTCCGGTCGCTTTATAGCGGGGGTCCTACCCCAAAAACCTTCGCCCGACCCCAACGGCGGTTTTCCGGCGTGAGATTCGGTCCGGAGCGGTCGCCGCCGCCCCGCCGCGCCCGGGCTGGTTCCGGCTTAAATAGTCAGGCCAGGTCCGCGCGCGGAACGGGGTCACGATGGTCTCGGTCGATGTTCAGCACGCGAAATGCACCGGGTGCACCCACTGCCGGGACGTCTGCCCGGTCAACGTGTTCGAGATGAAGCCGCGCGACGCCTTCCCCGGCGTCGTCGACGACGCCGAGGTCGCGGCCAAGTTCCAGTTCCGGGCCGAGAAGTCCGGTGTGATCAACGGGCCGGACTGCATCATGTGCGAGGCGTGCCTCTTCGAATGCGAAGGATCGTGCATCACGATCGTCGACGACGAAGGCGCCGTGCACCAGTCGACCTACAAGTAGCGCCGGCCAGGGCCGGCTAGGAGGCCGGCGGGGTGGCCCGGTGCCACCCGACGCGGAGCGACCAGCCCCGTTCGCCGCAGATCGGGCAGCGCAGGTAGTACGACGCGCCGCCGCGCACGACGCTCACCCCGAGCCGCGGGGCCAGCAGGGTGAGCGACGACCGGACGAACCGCTCCCCGCACGCCGCACACTGGTACACGGGGCCCGACCGGTAGCGTCCGGCAGAGGGGAATCCCGACGAAGGTCCGGAGGGAAGCGGGGGGGCCGCTCGAACCCCAGTCACGACGACCAGCAACACCACACCGACACTCCCCAGCTCGATTGCGACCGTGAGAGCGGCCAAGACGGATGCGCTGAGCGGGATCACCCCGGCCGCCGAGGCGAGGGTCCCCCAGAACGGAAGGGGGAACGCCAACCCGACGAGGACGACAAGCAGCCAGGTCACCGGTCCGAGAACGGCGCGGCCATGGCGCAGCTCGAGAACCTCGGACCGGCCAAGCGCGTAGAGCAGGATCCCGAGCCCGGCACCCAGCAGGAGCACGCCGCCGACCCCGATCTCCACGAACGCCGGGACGCTCGCCATCGAATCGACGTGGCCCTGGAGGTCGTAGTGCGCGGGAACTTGGGCCGGGAGCCGCGGGGCGAGGGCCAGGGCCGTCAGACCGATCTCCGCGGCCCCGACGAGGGCGGCCAGGATGACGGGGAGTCCGCGGTGGGAGGGGGTCGATCGGGGGAGCGGCCGGATCGTCGATCCGTCCACAGGATCGGGCTTCATGTCACCGCATCCGAGGGGCGAGCTCCCACGCGAACGGTCGGGTTCGGCGGTGGGGCGGCGCCGGTGAGCAATCGCTGCGAGAGGTCCATCGCCGCGCTGAGGGCCCGACCACCCGCGGCGGTGAGCCGGTAGTACTTCCGGACGGGTCCACGGCTCTCGGTCCCGTGGAACGACTCGACGTATCCCCTCCGTCGCATACGGGCGAGCACGGGGTACAGGCTGGACGGCGGCACCTCGAACCCGGGCCCCCCTCGTTCACGGAGCCGCTCCATCAGCGCGTAGCCGTAGATTGGCCCCGATCGGCCGAGCTCCTCGAGGATCCAGACCGGGAGCACCCCCCGACGGAGTTCGCGAGCGAGGCCTCGCAGGAACGGGTCCTCGGCCATGGTCCGGGTATCTATATCGCGCTACGATATAGTTGTCCTGCCCGGGCCTCGCGGTCCGCGAAACGGGCCCCCTCCGCGCCGTTCCGCCCCCTCCCCCCCGGGGATTCATCTACCTCGGCGCCCCGGTCCGAGACGTCGGCTCGCCGACAGAAGGAAAGGAAACATGACCGACCCGAAGCCTGGCGCGATCGTCCACGTGGAACTGAGCTCGAAGGATCCCGCGGCGACGCGGAAGTTCTACGAGACCGTCTTCGCGTGGAAGTTCAAGAAGGAAGAGATGCCCGACGCCGAGTACTGGACGTTCGAAGCCCCGTCGGGGCCGGGCGGCGGCCTCATGGAGCCGATGGAAGGGATGGGCCCGTCCACGATGAACTACATTCTCGTCGAATCGGTCGACGCCGCGGTCAAGAAGATCACGTCGCACGGCGGCAAGATCATCATGCCGAAGACCGAGATCCCGAAGGTCGGATGGTTCGCGATCTTCAAGGCCCCGGGCGGGGTCGCCCAGGCGATCTACCAGTCGGGCCGGCAGGGCTGAACGATCGCCCCCGCTCGACACAGCGGCTCAACCCCTTCCCGTCCCGTCGTTCGTGGCGACCGGCACCGCCCCGGCCACGCCGAGACCGGTCCACGTCGCGATGGTTCCGGTCGACGAGAGCGACCGGGCCGTTCTCCCCCCGTCGGGTCAAGCCGGCCGGGCGACTGTCTCGACCACGCAGAACGGATTCCCGTCGGGGTCGCCCAGAACGACGAAGTCCTCCCCGGCTTGGCGATCGCGAAGCACTCGGGCGCCCAGCGAGGAGAGACGAGCCACTTCGCTCTTCGCATCGGCGGCGTACAGGTCGATGTGGAGCCGGTACTGCTCGAGGTGACCCTCGCGCGTCCGGTTGATCGAGACGTTCGGACCTCGACCCGAAGGATCCGAGAGCACCACCCACCCGTCGGTCGCCGGCTCACGCGGGCGGTAGCCGAGCGCCGCGCTCCAGAAGCGCACCATCGCATCGAAGTCGTCGCAATCGATCACGATCGATCCGATCCGCAGGGACGGCGCTTCGGTCACGCGCTCCGGAGGGCACGCGCCGGGTATGACGATGACTCAACCCCGCGCGCCGAAGGTCCCTAGCCCCCCGCGAACGCGAGGACCACGACGAGGCAGCCGACGATCAGGACTCCGACGGCTGCGAGGAGGAGCAGCCAGTGCCCGATCGTCGCGATGATGGCCACGGCGAGGGATGCAACGAGAAGGATCGCGCCGAGCACGAATCCCGAGAGCCCGAATACGGCGATCATGCGTCATCTCCTGATCCCTCAGTCGCCGCGATGAACGAAAAAGGTAGGTCCGAGATTCGACCCGGTCCGTTGGACCTGAGGCGGATCGGCCTCGGACCGATCTCCCGGTCGCTTCGCGCTGCGCGCCCGATCGCACGCCGACCGATCGCCTCGACTCGTGGCCGATCGCCGAGAATCTTCACCGCGATCGGATCTCGAACGGGACTAGGTCGATCGAAGTTTGGCAGCATTACGACCGATTCTGCGGGAAATCGACGCGGGAGGCTCGCAGTGCGCGCTTTGAAGTACCGTCAAGCCATGCCGATATTGGATGGCGAAGAAGTCAGGCAAGGCGAAGAAGAAGAAGAGGTAGCGCCGGGCCCCGCCTGCTACCGGCGGGGATTGCTTGCGTAGTCCTCTCACCCCGCCCGAATGAGCGGGGGACGTCTGCGGATCCCTGCTCACCCACTCCCGAGTGTCCTGATGCGCGCTAACAACGGCCTCGGTCTCCTCGAGGTCCGTGACTTCGGTCCGGTCCTTTCTCGCGCACGTGCAGCTCGACCCCGCCCCGTCACGACGGGCTGGTGCGACCGATGGGCTCCGCCTTGTAGTGGTGTGCCTTCCGGCCTTCATGCCCAGCTGTGAGAACATCGTCGCGTCGCAACACGCCTTCCCGAAGAACGCGATGCCCGTGGCCGATCGCCGGATGACCCTCACGATCCAGTGCCACGAGCCGGCCGAGTTCACGTCGAGCCTGCGGGGCGTCGGTCACCCCCTCGACCGCCAAGGAGGCCTCGTGCGGGCGTTCAGCCTCTGTGAGAACCACCGCCGGCTGTACGAGCAGATCGACCTCGAACTGGTGCAGGACGCGTGGGCTCCCTCCCACGACGGCAAGCCGGTCGCCCTCTAGCGATCTTGGGGAACCGCCCCCATTGGGGCTGGGCACTGCCAAGGGCGGGGGCTTTGGGGAATCTGCATCCGGGTCAAGCCTCAGATAGGTTGACGACCATGGCGCCGGCCGCCGTTGGAAGGGGCCGAACATGAGCGAGCGCGGAACGTACGTGGTCCTGGAGGGGATCGACGGGACCGGGAAGACCGAACTGGCCGGCCGTCTCGTGCCGGCGCTGCTCAACCGTGGCCACGCGGTGTCGAGCTTTCGCGAACCCACGGATCGGTTCTTGCACGCCCAGTACGCCCGCCTCGCCAAGGTCGATTCGTTCGGCGCCGCGATGTGCCTTACGGTGGACCGTAGCCTTCTCCGACCGGAGATCGAACGCGCCCTCGAGCAGGGCGATGTCGTCGTCCAGGACCGGTCGTACTACTCCACGCTCGCCTACCAGTTCCCGGGTCTGGGGGCGGCCGAGTGGCGCGAGCTCGAACGAATCGAGCATGCCCTCGGCATCGACCCCGACCTGGTCCTCTACCTCGATGCCCCGGTCGATCTGGCCCTCGAGCGGATCCGGAACTCGAGCGAGCGCAATCCGGTCGACGATGAGCCATACCTCGCCCGGGTCCGGGCCAAGTTCGAGCAGTTCTTCCAGCCGCCGAAGTGGAAGCGGATCAACGCGACGGGGAACGCCGAGCGAACGCTCGAGCAGGCCATGAACGCGCTCATGGCGTCGGGTCTGTAAGGCCGGGTCCCCGCGCACTCGGTGCGCGCCCCGGCCCCGACCGACGGCCGGCCCCCTCCTCCCCTCAGGTCAGAATGGTCTCGGCCGCGCTGAGGCAAACAAAATCCTGAAAGAACCCGTACTTGGTGGAGAACGAATCGGCTGCCCGGCTGCGGCCGGTCCAGTTCCCGTGATGAATGTACTCGGGTGCAAGGGCTAATCGACGCCACAGTGATTCTGCCCATGCCCGGTCGCGGGCCACAAACCCCTCGGGAGATTGCGGTGTCTCGGTACGATCCTCACCGAGGGAGTGGGGAAATGGGGGAGTCGTGCGGCCGGCCGCAGCTCGAGACCGCGACTCTTCGTCGAGGAGATACTCCGTCAGTACGATCCGACCCTCTCTCGCGAGCACCCTTCGGCTCTCGCTGAGCAGCCGCTCTTCGACCTCCCGGGGTACGTGGGTCAGAACGGAAAGAACGAGGATCAGGTCGAACTGGTCATCGTCGAACGGAAACCGATACTCTTCCGGTAGCGTGCGGCCGCTCGGATTGTACTTGGGGCTGGCGGTCCGGGTCTCTTGGAAGTGGAAGTTCGGGTGACGAGGAGAGATGTTCTCGCGGCACCACGCGATCGGAACCGGTTGGGGGTCGAGCCCTTCGTAGCGGGTGCCTGGATCGAGGAAACCCGCCAGGGCTGAGGCGAGGCGACCGGTTCCACATCCCACATCGAGAACCGATGTCGCGGGGGTCAGCGCACCGATGGCCTTCAAGCCGGCAACCTGGCGCGAGGCGGAGTTCGCATACTCGCGCGGATCGTTGAACTGCCCCACGTACCTTCGGATCCGCCACGGCGGCGTCAGTCGGCCTTTCGAGCGAAAGATCACCTCGTAGGCGTTCGTCGAAGCGTCGAACAGTCGTGCGATCCGCGGATGGTCAGCCAACGGCCCGTGAGCCACTCTCAGGCCTCGCTAGGGATCAGATGAACGCAAGGCTGCTTCGATACCTAAGCGGGTCGATGCCCTCGGAACCGGGCGCGGGATCGGACCAACTTCGCGTCGAAGACTGTTCGACCGCGAGCATGGCGTTGGCGGGAGCCACCCGGCGGGACCAGCATCTGGCCGGGGAGCGCCCCCTCCCGTCGCCTCGCATGATTGATGAACCACCACCCGCTCGGTCCGAGTGTGGCGAACTACGAGATCGCCAATGCCCGGATATCGGGATTCAGCACGTTCCTCGGCGGAATCTCGTTCATCGCCCTCGTCCTTTCGATCAACATCCTGAGCGGTCGTCTCCGGGATTCGTCGACCATCGAGCTCGCGGCCGGCACCTTGGTCTTCCTCCTGCTGCTCACGGCCATGATCCTGTTCCTCTCGAGCACGGTGACGCTCGTCGCGGTGTACACCGACGCCGAACGGGACGCCGCCTCCAGTGTCCGACTCGCCCGCACCTTCATCGGGGCCGGGGCGGTCCTCATGTTCTGGGCCGCCGGCGCGCTCATGCTCGTGGTCTTCTGGCCCTCGGTGGAATCGGGGGCGTACGCTGCGGCGGCCGTGGTCGGTTCCCTGGTCTTCCTGCGGTTGCGCACGCTCCTCGGACGCCGATCTTAGCTCCTTCTGATCGTTGGAGTTCGCGTTGTCCCTTCGATAGCGCATCGCGTCCGGATCGACCGAGCGCCCGAGTTTGGCATCCGACGCCTCTCCCGCCGATGAAGAGCGGCCGCTTTCCACCCGGTGGAGGTCGAGAGAAACCGACCTATGCCCCTCTATACTCGCAACACCGATGCCCTTCATCGGAGAAGCTCGCGCGCACTCACGTGGGTGTGCCGAGGGGCACCGGGGCATGCGGTTTCGAGGAGGCTCCCACGAGTAGTGAACCGAGCGATCGGCCACCGGTCGGGACGGGATCGGCGGAAAACGGTGATCCCGAGTCTCTCAACCGCCCGAACGTCGACGTCCTGATCGCGACGTTCAATTCCGGCAAGAGCCTCGAAGAGTGTCTCCGGTCGGTCCGGGAGCACGTGCCAGTCCACCGGCTCATCATCGTGGATCGGTTCAGCACCGACGCAACCCGATCGATCGCCGAGCGGTACGGTGCCGAGGTCCACTCGGAGGACACCGGCATCGGGCTCGCCCGAACGATGGCGATCGCGCTGGCGGAAACGGAATTCATCCTATTCGTCGATGGCGATGTCGTTCTCCGCCGCCCCGATTTCTTCGACCGGGCTATGGCCGAGCTACAGCGGCCAGGAACGGTTGCAGTGGTGGGCGGGAGCGTGGGCCACCGGTTCTTGTTCGGCATGCCCTTCGGGATGACGCTGATGCGCCGCGGGTGGGCGCGAACGATCGCGGTGCCGCCCGATGCGCAGGGGTTCGAAACGTACTACTTCCGCCGAGCGGCGCGACGGAGCCACCTCGTCGTGCGATACGTTCCCGACGCCATGGAACACCGGTCGATCTACCGGGTGCGCAACTGGCCCGAGTGGCAGGGGGCCCAGATCCGGCTCAACGCGGGGTTCTCGCCCTACGAGCTCACGAACGCCTTCGCGGTCATCCTCATGATCCACCTCAACACCCGTCGGCTGCGGAACGTGGCGTACACTCCGATCTTCTACCTCAAGCTGATTCGTGGGTTCCTCGCGCCGGACCGCTTCCGGTACCATGACCGGCGCGTCTCCCAACCGGTCGACCTGGTGGGTTCCGAAGCGTAATCCCGGAAGTTCGGGTTCGAGTGGGGGATCCAGTCCCGGTCCGACCCCGTCGTCGAGCTGGGTGTTGGAGCCGCGGAACGTACCATCCCGGCCGGTGGCTTGCGCTATCGTACCCTGAGGAGGCGCGAGCGACTACGACTCGGTGCCGCTGACAGGGTCGGGACCCGGCCGGGGGCCGAACGGTACGGGGCCGCCTACTTGATAGATGATCGACACGAGTACCGCGCCGAACGCCAGGTGGTCGACGAGCCCTCCCAGCAAGGTCACCGCCGCGCGGTCGAGGGCCGTGTGGAACACTTCGAGCGTGACAGGGACAAAGAACAGGAGCCACACCGCCGAGCCGAGCAGTAGCCCATCGAGGAGCGCCCGGCGCCGGGAAACGAAGGCCAGCGCGGGCAGGTTCCACCGGGAGAGCACGGCGAGCGCCACCACGAATCCGATGCCCGCCCCGAGCGGGATGATGAAATCGAGGAGGGTCAGAATGGCGAGTCCGGTATTGCCCGTGAAGCCGGCGATCGTTCCACCGCTTTCGAACGGCGCGAGCGGATCATGGCCCTTCAGGACGGAGTAGAGGACGATGAAACCGAGGACCACGACGAAGGCCCCAAGCGCGCCAAGCACCGCACCCAAGAAGTGTCGCCAGGTGACCCGGCCCGCGTTCGGCACTGCAAGGTCCATCGCGGCGATGCCGTTCTTATAGAATCGCCTGGAAACCACCGGGTCGAAGTCAAGCCCTGGAGGGGTACCGAGCCCGGGTGGGTGGACATCAATGTTCCAGGAGTTGCCCCCCGCAGAACCCCGGAGATGGGGTAAGCGTCGCACCCGCTCCATGTTCCGGAACTGGCATAATGCGGGGCGAGGAGTCGGTCATCTCGCCGCGGTTGCCGGGCTCCTCACGATCGTGGCAGGATTGGTCCTCCTTAGCTCGCTGTTCGTCGGATGGTACGAGTTCCGGTACGCCGGGGTGGCACCACCGACCGACGGACCGAACGCAGCCTATTTCGGCGGCAGTTCCACATTCTTCCCGGGATCGACGTTCCAATCGTCCGCGAGTTGCAGCGGCAATCCTCAGTTTTGTAGCTCGGGCAACCGGAATCACACGACGGACTACCCGTACGACAACAACGGCACCGTCGTCGACGCCTATCCCACTACGGGGAAAGTCTACGGCTTCCTCCAGGTAGACCTCCTCGTTGCCGGTCTCCTCGCCCTCGGCGCGGGCGCCCTGATGTTGCGGGCCGCTGCATCGCCAGGGGTTGGCCGTCGGATGACGACGATCTTGCTCCTCGGCGCCCTCGGCCTGGCCCTTGCCGCGCCGATGGCGGTCTGGATCGGGACACCCCTTGCGACCCACGTCGACTACGTGGCAGATGCCCACGGCCAAGCCACCAACTTCACGGGACCTGGGGGATCTTTCTGGGGTGCTTGCGACGTGCCGTCGTGCGGATCGGGCGGAGGGGTCGCTGACAGCTGGGGACCGATCACAGGATGGTACGCGGGATGGGGGGCCGTGGCCCTGCTCGTCGGCGCGGCCCTCATTCATGCGGTTGCCAAACGACCCCAGCGGAATCGTGAGGCACCGCATCCCTCGCTTGGAACTCCCACGAATCCCACAGGGGACCCGACCAACGGGCCGTCAACCATGACAGGGTCCCTCGGGGGGCGGCTGGATCGGCCGAGTACGCCGTCTCGCCATTCGGCGTCCGGCTCGGGCTCCCAGGGCCCGGGGCGGACTCTGGACGAGCAAACCGGTTCAGGATGGCGTGACGCATCTGACGATCACCAAAGGCCGGGATCCGCGCTCCACGAAGTCGCCGGCCAACTAGCGTTATGCGAATGGGGCCGGTGCTCGACCTGATGCGGCGACGGTCGACGCTAATCATCGGGGCCGCGTTCCTCGTGGTCGCCATCCTCGTGTTCGCGGGCGCGTGGTTCTGGTTCGCCTCGAACGCTCCAGCCTCCAACAGCACTCCGCCTCTCTCCTTCGAAGTGACCAATGCGACGGACGACCTGGGGGTCACATTCGCGGAGGGCGCGCCTCAGGCCTTCGGATGGAACGGGACGACCGCGCTTGTCACCGGGGTGGTGGGCAACCCGGGGATCCTCACCGTGCCGTCGCCGTTGCTCGGGACCTTCGGGGGGGTCGCTCCAGGGATCGTCCCCACCAACCGGTCCTCAGAGTTGAGCGAGTTCTTCCACGGCGGCGACACGCTGGGTCTGGCGTGGAACGGATCCACGTGGTTGATCTCGGGGGAGGCATCCTGGGGCGACGTCTCGTCGGGCGCCGCGGTATACCTGTCAAAGGGGGTGTGGTCCAATCTTACCCCGATCCTCGCCCCTTACTTCTACGGCACCGGCGGGATCTGGTTCGATGGTTGGAATGGATCGGCTTGGCTGCTGGGGGGAAACTCGTCCGACGGGGCTTCGCTCGTCGCGCTCTCGGGGTCGACGGTCCGTGACCTCACGTACCTGATCCCGAACAACCACGCCGGGAACTGGATACAGTTCGTAGGATGGAACGGTACGGCGTGGCTCGTCGGCGGCGGAGGAGTCTTTGGAGCCGTCCGCGGAGGCACGTACCTCGACCTCCTCCCTGACTCGCCCTTTGCCACCGGTGGAATGTTCGGGGCCGATTGGAACGGGACGGACTGGCTCGTCAGCGGAACTCCCACGCAGTTAGAAACGCTCCATGGCTCCACCCAGATTCCGGGTCCGAGCCTTTCCTCTTCGTTCCGATGGTGGGTGAGCGGGGTCGCCTGGGACGGTCATGGTTGGTACATTGGCGGAAATGGAGGTTCCACGAGCAGTGTCCGGTGGCAGCCGGAGTTGGAGTACTTGGACGCTGCGACCGGCGTGTTGATTGACTTGACCAGTAATCTCCCGTCGGCCTTTGATGGTGGTCAGGTGCAGTTCGTCGCGGCTGCCCCGTGGTACGGGAGCGGCGCGGTCCTCATGGTCGGACAGGGCGGGCTAGTGTCGTACTCCGAGGGCGGAGGCCCCAGTCACGGAGCCGCAGCGTTCGCCCTGCGCGGCTGATCTTGGCTAATCGGTCGAACCCGATCGAACCCAAAGGCTAAGCAACACTGCTCGACATCACTCCCCGGTGAATATTCGGGGCTGGGCTCAGCCGGCGGGGGCGGCCATTGTTGGCGCCGCGCTCGCGATTGGGCTAATCTGGTATTCGACGCCCACCCAAGTCAATCCTTGCGCGGCCTCCGGATCCGGAAACACTCCGCTCGGAACCACTATCGCGATTGGCCCCCCGTCTGAGTGGGTGGTCGGATCGGAAAGGTGGTACAACTTCTCGATTCAGTCCGCGGGTGGTGGACTTCGGATTGGAGACATTCAACTCGGTGTAGTCTCCCCAGGCGGGGCTACTGTGGCCCTGACGGGATCCGACATCGTTCGAGTCATCGGATCCGGCGACCTAACCGTGGCCGAGTATTACTACGCAAACTCGACATGGATTTCCGGGGGAGCGACACTCATGTCTAGCCTCCAAACAATCATCATGGGTGCCATTTTGACGAATCTCTCCGGTGACAGTCTGGTCGTCTTGGGCCCGTTGTTCGGCCCCTGCGAGTCCCAGGAGGGTTCCCTCAGCGTTGCGATTCCGTGACAAGACCTGGGGCGGTCCCGGCCCGACTGCGGCGGGTCCGCGATGGCGGATCTCCCTCTCGGGTTCTTGGGCTCGACCGCCCTCGCGCTCAAGAGTGAAAACGGACCAGCCCCACTCCCTGAATGAGGTGTCATGCCCGTTACACGGACCTGCCGGGGTCAAACAATGTCAGGAACTTTGGGATCGATCATTGCCCGGGGTATCATGGGACCAGGTCCGAAACCGTCGCATCGTCATCGGCCTTATCCGCAGGCTCGGCAATCATCCCTGGCATTGACGCGAGGAAGCGGTGCGCGGGCCAGTGATTACCTCGCTAGTTCATCGGTAGTGCGCCACGGTCCGGGCAGTCGGCGTGGACAAAGGCTCAGGCCATTCGTCTCCTCGCTGATGGTCAGCGTGGTCGTCTTGGTCACCCCCCTTGTCACGGCAAGTTCCGCCTCACTGGGCCACTACACTTCGTTGAGGGCCCCACACGTTGCGGTAACTCGCGCCCCGTATTCGGGTGTCGAGGCAAACCTGACGGGAGCCCAGGGTGGGGGAAGTTACACGTTTGCATGCGCCTGGTTCAATCAGTCCGCACACGGAGGCTTTGCATGGAATGCTGGAATCGGCAATGGGACTTTTGCTGCGGCGGCAAACGGATGCTCTGGCTCATCCCAAGGCAACTACGCTTGGGGCACGCAGGGCTACGTGCTTCACATCCCGATCAATTCCTCAAGCGGCGGCAGAGTCGCTTTCCTAATGCACCTCTCTGCACACGCAACTTGGAACATGACTTTGGGTACCACCTGCAACCGGACGTCAGGAACAGTCACTTCGTGGACTTGCTACCAAGACCGATGGACGACGTTCGGAGTTTACGCCCAACTAGTCAACATGAATCGAGGGGTGATGGCCACGAGTCGAACCGGCGTCGCTGTCAACAACTGGAGCAAAGTCGTCACTACCTGCACAGCGCCGAACAACTGCACGAATGTTTCGGTCACAGGACTGAAGTCGGGCTCGCTGACCACTTCTACTAACCAGACATTCTGGGCTAACGGCACGTTGAGCCCGCTTGGATCTTACGAACTCTGGATTTACGTGGGCGCCCAAGTTGGAGTTGACATGTATGGAATCTGGTCAGATCTACTGGGCGGGAGTACTCATAATACCCTTTCGTGGTCCTGCGATCTTATCGCGATACACCAACGTTGACGGCGTGAATCCGCCCCGGTCCCGGCAAGCCGCCCTCAGCGGTGCCGCGGCTTGGTCGCGTGGACCAACTCGCTCGTCCTCCAGTCTGGTGTAACGGTGAGTGGCAATCGGCATTCCGGAAATTCAACTTTCTTTTGGAAACGCAGCGTGAGAGATTCCCACGACGCAACTATCGTTGCACCCTTTTCTCCCCAGAACCATGGTGATGGTTCGCAATCCATAGGTTGGCCCCTCTCCCTGTCTGGAGTTCGATATATCGGGCCGGAGGCATGGGTTCTACCGCGCAGAAGGGCTGATGCCGGCAGACACGTCGCCAAGGTCCGCCTCGGAGGGTGCTGCGGTTCTGATAGTCGTTGCAATCGCGATTTCTGCAGCATGGCTCGTTGAAGCCGCCGGTCCAAATCCTGGGCTTGTTACCGTCGCGGGGACGAGTTGGCAACGAACCTGGGCACTCAACTCCTCGTTGAACGGGTACGAGTTGCCCGGGATTGGAGGGCCGTGCACCACCCTGACCGTGTCGGTTCAAACAGAATCCAACTTCTCATGCTACTTCATCTTCAACAACGACATGCAACGCAACGAGACGACTGGGAATCTGACACGGATCTCAGTTTCCTCAGTCGTTGTGGCGACACCCTTCAAGGTCGTGGGCTATCCCGGGGTCCTCTTGTTCCCTTGCGCTACCTGCGGTGTGTTTGGGGTCGCGTTCGAGGCGCCCGCCACAGGGGGGACCTACCAGCTCGATGCGACCGTAGTCTTCTCGCATTTCCCCTGAGGGCCGAGCGCCGGTTCGGCACCCATCTTCCTAGATCTGGCGGTCCGACGATTCGAGAGGTGCTATTGTCGTTGCACCGAGTATACCGGTCAGTTAGTGGGGGGAACGAGAGTTCGGAGGGTGGGCCCCCGCTAACCCGCCGGCCCCTTCGAGGTTCCGCCGGCCAAGATTCGACAGCTCCTCGCGCTATCCGCTCTCAGATTCCGCCGAGTGTGTCCCCCGACATCTCGTCACGAAGTGAAGCCGCTGCCAATCGACGTCCGACCACCATTCCTGGTCGGCCCCGGTGTCAATCGTGACTGTCGATCCGGTCAGATTCTACGAACCTTCGGACACGCCCGCGCCCACTGCCAAACATCCAATCAAGAGCCCGATCCCGGCTCAATTTGCCGCCAAGATCTTTGCTCAATAGGACCTCGAGATCGCCGAGAGGCTTCTCCGGCCCGACGCGGGGTTTCCCCCGTCCTCTCTGCGACATTACTCGGCGTGTCACTGCCTCGGGAAGGCTACAGGTTTCATGAAACTTGCGTTCCGTCCGATAGGGGAGTCTGTTCCGACCGAGGGATTCGAGAGTTCTGGCATTGCAGGTGCATTGACCGCTTCACCGAGCTGGGTCGGTGACCGGTGCTAAGGTTACCATCGCCGTCCGCCCGGACGCACTGCAATCCCGAGGGGTGGGTGACTCGGGGGGGGCAGGCCCGGACGGCTCCCGATCTCAGAACTCGTCACGTGATGGACCGGCTGAACTTCCGGGCCATTGCAGTATAAGTTGAAGGCAACCTGGGTCCCACAGGTGATCGGGTCTCAAGGGTTCGTGTTTGCTTCAGCCGATAGCGTGGCCATTACTGCCAGGACCTCTTCATATGCGAGTCTGAGGCTGTCAGAGGCAACCTCCGCCTCGATGGATTGCTCGCATTCGACTCTTGACAGCGCCTCCAACAAAAACGCCCTAGCGCATTGAGCTGAGCAAAACGTTCTGCTCCGCACGAACCGATGAATCGACTCGGGAACGTGGACCATCGCGATTCTCTCGTGCCCGGCGGGCGTCCTGGTTCCGCAGGTGCAAGCTTCGTCGGGCAGTGACATCTTCCGCTCGAACACCACCCTTCGGCGGAGTGGCCCGGAGGTCGAAGCCCCCGCGCGCGGAACGCTCATCCGATGTAGGAGGGTGGACGTCTGTAATATTCTGTCCTTTACCCAAGAGGAGCCTGACACAGACCATCACTCGGCCCTCGATCTGGTGGTCGCACTGCCTTCTTGTAACGGGGGAGAACGTTTCGCAGAACTCCGTTCGGCTGTGTTGGGGCGCTCCGGATGTGAGTGACCCGACTACGTCTGAGCCCAGTCTTGGACCAGACTGAGAGAACGGCGGGACGAATTCTTCCAGATGGCTGAAATGACTGTTGCACCTTCTTGGCCAAGGAGTCAAGGAGGGCGCGATTGATTCTCCCGTTGGCGGTTGGAGAGAAGTGGAGCGAGAGCTCTTTAGGTGCCAGTACCCTTTCGAGGAGCTGTGATGGCCGTCGCGAGCGGGGAGGCTCTCGAGATGCAGTACGCTTCGGCTCCCGCGCCGTCCATCTTCACGGTCGGACTTCGTACCCGCGTCCGAGCAGACTCGACGAGGGAGGCCAGACATCAGCGAGCCCTTGAAACCCACTACAATCAGATTCTCGAACGAAGAATTCGGGGGCTTAGGTTGCCTTCAGAATTCAGCGAAGGAAGCCTGATTGCGAGGTTCCGGGAGATAGACTCTCAGGAGCCGACTGGAGGACTCCTCCGCAAGCTCGTTGAAACCAATCTCGAGTTCGAGGATCTGAGCCAGACACGGGCATCCGGAAAGGGAGCGGGATCTCTCCTCAAGCGCGGGAGGATACTTCTGAAGCAGGAGGTGGCACTCGTCGGACGAAGGATTGAGCTCCTCCGAGCACAGAGACTAGCACAGGGAACCTGGGCGAACGTCTGTCTGATGAAAGGGGACTTCGACGCGCCGCAAGCACTCACAATCGGAATCTCCTACGCTGTCGAGACATTGGGGCACGCGCTGATCGAAGGTTCACTCGGGCCGTCGGCTAGAGCGAGTTCGAGGCTTGCCAGATCGCGTCATGACGTCGATGCGTGCCTACGTGAATATCGCGCGAAGGTGTCGGGAGCCTTGGCGTATCTGGACGCCCTCCTGACCGCTCGAGAGCGAGTCCTGATTCTAATTGACACGTGGAACCTCTCAGATCTGAATGAGCTCTACCGGGCAAAGCCCTGGATCCAAGCCAAGGTCGACAGAAGGGAACTTACTTCTGTGCTCAACGAACTCCAACGACAGGTAGTCATCGCTCGGCGTTGCAATCTCGAACTTGTTAGCGGGACCGAACTCAGGCAGGCCATCGGAGTAAGCTCTGAACAAGGGGTGAGCCTCGCTCGCGACCTATACAGGGCACAGACAGCCGAGGCAGAGGATTGACCCGATGGGTGGTCGCACCCGATACCGGGATTCTATTGGCTATCGGTTACGGCGAAGCGATTGATCCCAAAGCGAGAGAAGCATCGATCGTTATCGAAGAACTGATTCAGGCGAACGTTCGGCTCGCTCTGGTTCAGACCGTTGCATCCGAGCTGGAAGCAAAGCTCTCCGACATAGGTCGGGTTTACGGAGCCCTGAAGGCCGCATTTGAGCGCTTCGAGGGGAAAACCGGGCCCCTTCAACTTCTGGAGCTCGAGGAAGCATTCGTCTCCGCCAAACAACTCGTGCCGAGGCTAATCTGGCGATACGTTGACGCGTTGGAGGTCCAGGCGGTCCAGCTCCTTCGAAGCTACCCCGCGGCTGATGCTCAGGGAATCATTGCACGCATGCTACTGATCGCGGTCCATCTCGAGGAAGGAGTTCGAGAACGGATCGCCTCGCTTCACCTCTCTCCGTTTGAGTTCCAATTCGATCCGGCTGGAACTCTGCTACTTGGGGAAGGACATGAGGATTCGCCGCATCTCCAAGCGTGCCAAGCGCTTGCACTAAGCCTGGACTCTCCGGTGATTTTCCTGGTGCTCGAATCACGCCTTCACGCCAGACGCGGACAGATTCGAAATCTGTTCCCTCGGGTTCATGTTACCAACCCGCTTTACGTGCACAGCACGCTCGAACGGGACGAGCCCCCACGCTCATGAGACTCGGAGGGTAAAGGCGCAATGCTTGATACACGCTTCTTTCAATCCCAGAGGATGGCGAGCTCATCCCTCGACCCAAGAAATCGAATCCTGTCGCCACTCCCTCGGGAGGAGAAGGAGGACCAAGGCGCAGGGGGGACGAAGGTCATACCCCCTTCCCCCAGTCCGAGCCGGTGGCCAAGGCATCACCGGCCAAGCCGGCGCAGCGGGACAGGGCCAATTGTGATCTCCCGCGGGACCCGTACCGAAGCGCTGTTCGGCTGGGGAAGTCGCTGGGTTCGAGAACGAGTCAGGAGTCCGTGCGGACTTGCGTCTCAACCACGCAGTACTGTGGCGGCGGCGGGTCCTACGCCGGTAGCATCTGGGGTGGGACGCCTCCGAAGGCCGTTGGGCGCCGCCATCTCGGGGAGGCAGTCCGGGGTCAGCTCCCTCGGTGGGCATCGCAGATTTGTTCATATCCCCACCCCCTCACGAGGGGTTGTGCCAGTCTCGAAGGTACGGGAGGAACTTTGGGTCGGTTCATGACGGAGACCTCCGCTCGCCTTTGAACCGTCTCGTCATTCTGTCGCTGTGCCTGCGCGAAAGTCACCACGGAGCGCTCCGTCTATCGTGCTCCCCTCGCGCGCCGAATCGCATGGGTCGTGTTGCGAAAATGCAAGCCATCGTATCCGATACCCAAGATGATTCCCTCTGAACAATCTCCGGGTCGGCGTTGTTCCAGGGCAGCCGTCGTTGGAGGATCCTTCGATGATATCCAAAGTTGGGGTAAGAATCGCGGTGTTCGGATCGGTGCCCTACCGGAAGTTAGCCGGGACGCTGGGCCTGGTCTTCACTCAATAAGATTGGCTTCCCTCAGGGGCTCAAGGACCCCGTTCTCGAGCTTCCGCTTGTCCAGGCCAGTCGAGCTCGTTGCCTTCACCACAAGGTCTACCTTCCCTGCCAGGTCGGCGAGATTAGCAATGGCCCCCCAAGCGGCATAGAGCTCGTCCCTGTTGGCCGAGAACGCCAGATCCACGTGATTCTGCTGGGCCATTGACACTCCGGTGACGGGAGAATCGTGGGAGGGTGCGCCGGCGGAGGGCGCCTGCCCACCTCCTCCCCCTACAGGCTCTGGTGTTGTCGCTGCCTCTGTTGGATTCTGAGGAATCGCCGTTGGATGAATGAGGTACGTCCCCTCCAGCTCAATCTCTTCCTGGCGCAATGGTCGCGACAGTGCGACCCTGTCGGGGCTCACCATCACTCGTTGATCGGACCCAATTCCCGGCTCAGGTCCGGATAGAACACCAAAGTGCCCCTCGACTACACCACGGGCGATTGCAGTCCTGATTACCTCGCCGGACACGAGCCGTGGGAAGCCCGGGATTCCAAAGAACCCATCGACCACATCTGAGACTTTGAGGAAGAGTCTTGGAGGGGACCCTGTTCCTAGGTTGAACAGGTCTGACAACTTAGATGGGACAATTGAAGCGAAGATGGTCGGGGAGATCGGTCCGGTTAAAAGTTCCAACATCCGTTCGTGAACGAGGGCGTGTCTTCGAGAGTCGAACGTTGTTCGAAGAGGGCGATTAGTACAGGTGATCTTTTCAATTGCCCCCGAACCCGCGGGCAGCCATATATCTGCGTAAAGGCGAAGGGTCGCGGATTCGATAGCTGTCTGTTCCGTCGCGTTCCTTTCCTTCAACTGTTCTAGCTGGTCTGGTGTTAGATTATGCCTCTTGGACGCGTTCCTAACTTGTTCGGTTGCGATCAGATATGTCGTGGATCTTAGGATCCCCTCTACCTGCTCTTTGGACGGAATCGCCAGACCAAGTCCGTTTCGATATTTGCGTGGGTTTCCTCCGTAGTTGTCCATGAGGTCCCTCGCGATTGCCTCCTGGGCGCCTTTACCCTTTGATGGGAAGTCTAACGGCAGATACGCCACTTGAAAGACGGCCAATCCATCTGGAACTTCTTTTGAATTGGCTGGCCAGAGAATCACGCCGGCTCTGCCAGCCAAATGCTCAGCCAGTATCAGTTCGACTCTGGAGCGGACAAGAGTCTGGTCCCGTCCGATCGCCTCCGCCTCCTGCTCGATGAGCAAGGTGACATTCGGATCCTTCTTGAACGCGTACCGTACACCATCGTAGTGGAGATACAGGCAGCTCTCCCTCAACTCCTTGAGGCATGCCTGTATCGTCGTGCTATCGAGGTCTGGGGCCACGCAGGCCGAGAGCAGTTCCGCTTCGCTAACTCCCGGTGGAAGAAACTCTCCAGTCGAAGACCCTTGTCTGCGGAGACCACCGAACGAATACATCAGAATAGCAGTGGCGACCCGCGATGCGGGTCGCTTCCCAACCTCCGTGGGTGATTCCCGTGCTCGCCTATCGTCTATTCGTCTCGCGCGAGCATTGGCCCCAAGTAGGTCGTGTTCCAGGACGGCCTGAAAATCGGACTGCTGTCCAACCTCCTTGAAGAAGGCGAGTCGGACTTCAGCGTCATGCAGGGGGACGTCGCCCGGGCCCAGCAGAACCCGACTTCCTCCCTCGCTATGGGCCGATCTGAGGCAGGCGGCGAGGAATCGAAGTGCGCCCCTGGTGCGCTGAAAATCAGGGATGGCCGACCATCGCTCCCGCATGATGTCAATCAGAGCTGGGTGAAATGGATAGGACAGTCGGATTCGGTCGTGGAGGAGGATTCCTTCCTCGTCTGCCTGGTACTGTGGGGCACCCTCGCCCGCGTAGCCCCGTCTCATACGAACCAGGACTTCCTGAAAGGCGTTCGCAGCTGCACTCGTCTCAATCATTGTCGGCGGTCTAGCCAGCAGTCGTCGCTGAATGACCTGCAGAATCTCGTCCTTCTCGACTGGTTCCCGACTCTGTTCCTTTCTTGCCGCGAGGTGATCAAGCATTCCGAGCAACCCAGCGTGTTCGAGCGACTCTCGTTTGCTCGATTGGAGGGAGTAGACAAGGACGGTTGTCCGGGTGTTCGACACAGCTACGGTCAACCTCTCAAGAAATGTGAGAGTCTCGAGTCGGAGGTTTGTGTCGTGAACTTGGACGCCCCCGGCGCTGATGAGGTAATTCAGGACCTCATCGAGCAGAATCAGGTTTGGCCCGTCCTTTAGCATCTCAAGAATCACGTCACCCCCGGGGGCCACCCTGGTTTCATCCTGAAGGCGAACCTTGTCGTACAGTGCTGGTCCACCGAGAGACGATGCAATCCAACCCCACATTGTGGAGGCTCGGCCCCCTCCAGACAGCATCTCTTTGCCCACCGAGGCATCGAAGAACTGTCCATCGAACACAGCGACACGGGGGTGTTGCGGGTGCGCAAATGCCGAGCCGTCGGGGATTCCGTCGAGGTAATCGCGCCCCCTAGCGGCGTGGAGCAAGGCGGCAAGGGTGTGTGACTTGCCCCCCCCGAAAGGAGTAACTAGCTTCAGCACACGATTTCCGCTCGTCCCGTCCAGCCGGGCAAGTACGTCGCCAAGAAGCGAGCGCAGACCTGCCGTCATGTAGGTTGCACGAAAGAACTCCGCCGGGTCACGATAAACGGGGGGAACGTTTGGGTTTCCATCCGCAAGCGGACCGAGATCCAGTGCGAAGACGTCCTCGCTGAATGAAGGGGAAAGAACGTCTGGATGGAGAGACGATACTTGGAGCCAGGGCTTCATTTCGGGGCTGGTCATCATGGCTCCCCTGGGGAGGAATCCAAGGTCTTCTGGACGTGACGCACTCCTTCTCCTTGTTCAATGACCATGTCGGCTTCCTCCACGATAGATCTCCAATTCGCAAGTAAGCGCCCGATCGCTGAAGACTCCTGTAGGGTGGTTCTAGCCTTCGTGCCACTACCCGCGAGAGAGGTCCCGGCGAGGGCCTGTGCAACAAGCTTGATTAAGTCCCGGTTCGCTCGAGATTGCTTCAGGAAGAGAGGAAGTGCTCGAGGATCATTCTCGGCCAGCCATAGAATCCTTTGAAGCACATCGATGATTGGGGGAGGTGACGAACCGGGGCTATCTTCTCCCAAGGCAGACTTCTGTCCTCGAACGACATGATCCAGGAGGTGGAATGAGGACTCCTTCGACCTTTGAGTTGACCGAGTCACCAATGGATGGGGTCCGAGGGACAATCCTCCGGACCCTCCCAACTCAACGTGAGTGCCGTTAGCAAACACGATGGCCTCTCCCGCTGTCAAGTCCCTAGATCCGTAAGCACATCTCCACAGAAGATAGAATCGAGTTGGAGCATCCACCCCAGCCAGGCTCGGCCCCCCTGCCGCAGATCCGGCATCTCGAGAAAGGCGCTCAAAGATGAATTCGAGCACAACGGTCTCGACTTCAGCCAGGAATGCTTCGGCTGGGACGTGATCGCCATTGGCGTACTCGACAGACTCGAAGTGAGTGAACGCTCGGAGACCCGCGCCTACGCAGGCGATCACTAAGTCCGCTCCCGAGAGGCCCATATCCCATAGGGTGTCGACTCGTTCACGCACAAGAGCCTCGAGGTTCGGACGGACTTGGATCTCGTACCTCCCAATTCCAGTCGCCCCTCGCTTGCGCGCTACCAAGAAGATGCTCGACGTAAGGGACGCCGACCCCTGCGAAGCCAACCGACCAGGCTTTTCTGTTTCAAGGGGCCAGGCTTCGGTGACAACGAACCCAGCTCCTCGGAGCGCGTTGATGAGGGTAGACCAGCCTAGAGTCGTCTTGTGGGCGTACACAACCACGAGAGGAGCCCCGGGCTTGAGGACACGATGTGCCTCCCGAAGAGCTCCTTCCATCAGGGCTTCGTAGCTCGCGTTTGCAGCAGCCATGTCGCCGTTGTGATGTGAGGCGAAAGCAGTGATCTCGCTCTTCTTTGGGGTAAGTTCGGTGGCAAAGTGAATTGGAAATAGCGGGCCGATGGCTCTCTTCATCCAGACGTAGAAGAAGTCTGAAACGTCTGCATACGGGACGCTATCGTAGAATGGCGGGTCGGTGATAATCGCATCGAACGAGGACGCCTCCCAGGGTAGATTGGTCGCTGACCCCCGTACAACCTCTGCTGGGAATCCGACCTTGCAGTCCCAGGAACCGATTACATCGCATACCGCTTCAGTTCCCCATCCCCCTGATCCTTCATGGAATGGATTGGCCTCGACGTAGTCGCCCGTCATCGCAAGTGCGTGCCGGCCAAACGTGTGGGCGATACGACTGCTTCCAATGTAATTGTGAACACACAGCACAGAATTGAAATCCGCTAGCCGATCCAAGATAAGGGCCAGGTACGCGGCGACCGCCTTCCGCCTCTCCTCGTCGTAGCCGAGGCGGGACATCTCATTGCAAGCAGCTCGAATCGCGTTAGCGAACGAAAGGAGCGCGAGCTCTTGACGGCTATTGAAAAGTTCTCGAAACGTCGTAAGTCCATGACGAGTCACGGCGGAAAGCCCTCGAGCGTTTGGGGAAGGCCGGAGCGGGTTGATCTTCTCCCGAGGAGCTTGGAGTCCAACCTGCTCTTCCAGCAGAGCAACTCTCGCTGCTGCAGCCTTGAGGTCGGGGGTGAAATCCACTGGCAGATCCTGAGGAGAAAAGTAGAGTTTCCCTGTGTGTCCTGGTTGGACGCAAACAAGGCCTAGGAACTCGGTTCCCGTTCGCTTGGCAAGCCCTTCAGCTCGAACATATCGGTCGTCCGCGACTGTACCGCAGAACGGACATGCGACGGTGCTCTCGGCTGCCCCTTGGCTTGGGTCAAACCCCAAGCCCTCCATCGTCTTCGCCTCCACGACCTTGAAGAACACCCGTTTCTGTGCATGATTCGGCGAATGTCGAAGAGCCACATACCGATCTCTGGACTTGCATAGCCATGTCTGCTTGACTAGTGGGATCGTGGCCGCACATTTCGGGTTCTTGCAGAGTACGGTTCGAGTCCAAAGGTACATGACCGGAGTCAAGGTCCGACCCGACCCGCTGACGGGCTTGTCCTTCGAGTTGGGCGACCCTAGGGTGACTTTGGGGGGAAGTCTAGGGTTCGGAATTGGGGGATACAAGTCCCCGATTTCATGGTGAACTCGATCGCGGACCCAGTTTCCCCAGTGCCGGACCTCTTTGCCAAGGCCCTGCCACTGGCCGCGCGAGTCCGATCCGACTGACCTTGCCGAGGACGGCCCGTATTCCTGAGGGAAGACAAGTGTACAAAGTTCGATAATGTGAGCGACGGGATTGAGGTCGAGGGCTGACGCCTTGCACCCGAGTCGCAAGGCCTCAAGGGGGATGCCTCCTCCTCCGGCGAACATGTCCAGCACCCGCGGCTCCTTTCGGGGAGTATCGCCGGTGTGGTTTTCGCCGAGGTCAGGCTCCGCCTGTCGATGCGCGTCCTCGATGAGCCGCTTTGCGGTTTCCAGAACCCTGACGCTGACGGGGTCGCTGCACAGGGTCTTGATGAACGTCGCGGAAGTTGCGCGGGCGGGGACCGTCGTCGTTCCTGAGGGCTCTGATTCGTTCGTGCTGCCTCCCCGAGGCCCTCGCTCGTTTCTATCCTCAGAATGCGTAACCGGCCAATCTGCACGAACTAGTGCACCGAATATCGCAGCGCGGCAAGCGACAGCGGGGCGTCGAGCCCACCAGAGGTGCATCGATGCAATTCGACCCTTCTGGACGGACTTCATCCGGCTGGCAACCGCACTTATCGAGGTGATGGGCAGATAGTCCTCGATGACACGTTTGTCATCGACCATCGGCGGCACCCCACTGTGTAGCGCTGACGGACTCTATCGCATCGGCCGGCAGGTCTACATAGCGCGCCGATGTGATTTCTCGTTTTGCATACTCTAGGTGCTTAGCCGGGTTCTGAATACGGGTGGGCTCGGGGTTGGGCCCTCCAAGTGGATCCCAGACCACGTATAGCCAGTAGCTCTCGCCAAGTTGCACCGCCTTATTCCATTCGTTCCAGGTGAGCCGCACGGTGCCGCCTCTGCGGCGCCCCTTCACCTCGATTCTTCTGATACCTAGTACGGGATCTCGGTATCCGGTTTGGGAATCGGGCGGTGACATGCTCCGAATATCGAACCCGATCTTGAGATGTCCCACCCTCTCGCACTCCCAACCGCGCGCATGCTCGTAGGCCTCGACTACATCCTCGGCGGCCTTCTCGGACCGCCTGCGCAGAATCGGATCCATCTCTGCTGCGAAGTCGATGTCGGACTCGGTCGGACCCTCGCCTTCTGGGAGGACGAGAGCAGTCGCCAAGTGTCTCACTGGTCCATGGCGGGCAACCAGCAATCGTTCCAGTCCGATCAGCCGATCTTGTCGGGCTCTGGTGAGATCAGAGACCTCTGCCTCAGCGACCTGCCGCGCGAGGGTCAGGTCGGAGCTGAAGGCCTCTCTGGCGCGAAGTTGCATGACCCGGTCCTGAGCGAACCGCATTCGTGCATCAAACGACCGAATCAGATGCTCTCGACAAACGTCGACGAAGTGCTTACGCTCCTGTTGGCTGATGAGACGTCGATCCGTTTGGTACCCGCCCTTGAGATAATCCATGGCCCCCGCGGGGTCTGGGGCCTCCATCGTGGAAGGGGGATTGGGGTGCGCCGCAAGATCAAGTAAGCAGTCAGCAGCGACGACACTGAACCGTTCCTCTCCCCCCGTGCCTATTCCCTCGTCCTCTCTTACACAACAGAGTTCTCCATAGAGAGTCTGAACCTCGCCTTTGGAGTTCTGGCCCTTGATCTGCATTTCAAAGAAGTGAAGTTGATATGGGGAATCCGCGGTCGGGTCGGAATAAACTGCTGCTTGGCCCACGAGCGGGAGGAGTGTTTCGTTTAGCTTTTCATCCAAGGCTGCATAGAGTGAGTGACCTGGTCCCAAAAGGACAGCATCAAGGTGTCTGTCTTGGTCGAGGTCCGCCCGTTGAAAGGTCAGCTTCGGGTAGGACGGCGCAGGCTTGCCCAGACGGCGAACTGCCTCAAGCCGATCAGACCGAATATCGGACGGCACCCGTTCCACCCGAAGGAGTCCATCTGCTCGGTGTTGCATTTTTACTCCGACTTCGTCAGCGGCGGCAAGAAAGAACTGTTCGACATAGCGGGGCATCAGGCGCCGCTCCTCCGCATCCGCGTTTGCCTTCTGGAACGCGGAGAAATCCACGTTAGCTCGAGCCAGCGCAATACCGGTTGCGTCTTCGTATTGTGTAAGCTTCCACGCGTCGAGGCGCTCGATCTTCTCGAGATACTCGCCGAGGCGTCGCGGGTCGTTGATGGCTTCTCGAAGCATCTCGGGCAGGTTGACGTCGTTTAGCGAAAGGACTTCTCCTACTACGTCGAATACTCGATCCGCAAGCACTAGTCGCATTTGTTCGAGTTTTTCCAGGAGTCTTTCAAGGATCCGTCCTTCGATTATTGTGTGCCCATCCTTAGAAGCGCTAGCCACGAAATTGAAGGCGTGCACATCGCGCTCCTGGCCGATGCGATGAATTCTACCCAGACGCTGTTCCAACCGGGTAGGGTTCCACGGGAGATCGTAGTTGATCATCAACCGGCAAAACTGTAGGTTGATGCCCTCTCCTGCAGCTTCGGTCGCAACGCAAACTTGTCGCTCAGTCCTGAAATCTTCCTGAGCGCGCTTACGTTGATGGGGATTCATTCCCCCGTGTATCTCGCAGGTCGAGTAGCCCCATCTTTCCAGGTTTTCTTTGACGTGGGTGAGGGTGTCGCGATGTTCGGTGAAGATCAGTAGTTTTCCCCTCCCGTCCGAAAGTTCAGAAAACTCTGCGCGCGCCAGGCATTCCTTAAGAGCAGCCAGTTTCGAATCAACCCCTTGGTCACAGAGTCTCCTGGATACTGCGACGAGTTCCTGCAAGGCGGCAATTTCCGACCGCAACTGATCGAGTTCAGCGGAGAAAGCGAATTCGTCAACCACTCGGTCGCGAGCGACGTCGTCGAGGTCATCTTCGTCTTGCTCAGGATCAAATATGCTCCCTTGCAGCTGCTGCAATAGGCGTGATCGTTGCTGGGAAGGTAGCGTCTCGAACTCGTGGAGTAAGGCCACCTGCCTTTCCAGGCGCCTCCGCATGGACTCGTAGATAGCCCTTGTCGAACTCGCGAGCCTCCGCTGGAACACAGTTCGTGCAAGTGCAATCCCGGTTTTCCTTGCCCCGGCTCGTTGTGGAAGGAAACGATTAATGAATTCGGTAACGGCGGTGTAGAGCTCGTACTCCTCCCCGCTGAGTTGGAACGTGACGGTGTGCGCATGTCTGTCGGGGAATAGCCGCCGCCCTCGAACGTCCTTCAGGTCTTCCTTTAGCCGACGGAGAGCCCACGGGCAGTCCCGCCCTAGTCTGAGTACTTCTCTGCGAATCTCACGCGAGCGATTCCCCAGGCGGTGTGGCTCCGGGAAGAGGTCCGGATCGATGAGCCTGACAAAGTGGGCGAATCGGTCGTCGTCTCCGTGGTGCGGTGTGGCAGTGAGGAGGAGGAGGTTATCGCTCCTGGCCGCCAAACCCTCGGCCAGCTGATAGCGGCGTGTCTTGTCTACTTCGTCGCTTCGCCCGACCGAGCTCTTTGTCCGTGCACTGCATTTGTGAGCCTCGTCAATGACGACTAAGTCCCAATGTTGGCCCCACACGCGCTCGCGCACGTCCTCTTGCTTTGCGTAGTCAAGAGACGAAATGACGAGAGGTTCCTTCTGCCAGGGGTTGATGAGTTGGCCTTTGTCTCTCGCCGCGTCGACTATTTCGAAGGCTTCATCGAACCACTTCAGCAGCTCGTCCTGCCACTGGATTGTGAGTGGTGCAGGAGCGAGTATGAGAACCCGATCAACCGCTCCCCTCAAAAGCAATTCCTTGATGAGAAGGCCCGCCATGATGGTCTTGCCCGCGCCCGGATCATCGGCGAGAAGGAACCGGAGCCGAGGCTGTGGCAACATCTTGAGGTAGACCGCCTCAATTTGGTGAGGGAGGGTGCGGATTCCGGAGAGGCTGACTGCAAAGTGACGATCGTGCGCATAAGCGAGTCTGATTCGGCTTGACTCGATCAAGAGTCTGATCGGTTCCGGGCTGACGGAGCGGACTCTCGATGGCCGACTGACTTGAGCTCTTAGTAGCTCCTCCGCTTCCTGGGCCGTGAGGACCGTCTCATCGGGGGATCCGTCGAGATGCCTCACCCGACATTCGAATCCGGAGCCGATTGGGCGGACATCCTCCAAGATGACCGGTTCCGAGAAGTGACCTGGAAGCGATACTCGCCTGCGGATTGGGAACTCCTGTCGGGTGTTGATTGACACTGGTTGGACAATCGACCCGGGTCCTTTGAGCCTTGGGGTGCGACTGGCGTCACGAGAGCTCTGCGACGTGTTGGTAGGCACGATATCGTTGACCGATCGGGCGGGGGGCGACGCCCTCGATAGCTTCAAGGCCAGCCTCGCCCGAATCAGGGCAGCTTCCGAGTGACGGGCCTCTGGGGAGGGAAAAGCATGTCTAGATGAGTACCAATTCGCCGCGGGGCGAGTTGGACTCTTCCCCCTTCATCGGGTGTCTCTGCTCTGAGGATTTCCCTTTCGGTTCGAATCTCTGATGAGCGGTTCTAGAAAGCGTCGATGGCTGCTCGTCTCCCCCCGGAGTGAAAATGGCTTGGACGGTGTCTATGGCCTAACACGCCACGAGATTCAACTCGAGATGGATCACGCCCTTAGGTTCGGGCCACGGCATTCCTCTCTTCAAGCCCGACAGACTGACTGCCACCTGGGGCCGGAGAATGCCAGCGTGACGGTCGCAGACATACACCACCGGGCCGAGCATGGGTCCACCCACAGCGACCGTCGATGGTTGACCACACGAGCAACAGCGTGAGGCGTCTGGGCGTCCATCCCGATCTCTCCAGACAAGGCTTGAACCATCCGCGGGCGACATGAACGCAGGTTGCGGGGCGGGCACCATTAGGCCTTCGCTCGAGTGGCGACGGCCCGGCTCTTCCACAAATGCGGCAGGGGGCCTGAGCTGGAAGCGGTTCCGGCCAGCCCACCTGGGGACTACAGCCCTCCGGTCGGGTCCCATCGGGGTGCAAGTCAGAGGCAGCACCCGCCCTCGAATACTGCAATCAAGTTCCGATCCTGCCCCAGGTGTTGTCTCCGCAAGCAGGTCGGACGACTCACATGGGGCGCAGGTGGTGGGTGGGTCTTCAAGAGTATAGACTTCCTTCCATAGAAGTTCTCGAGGTTCTGGCATGGCGAGCACGGAGGATAGGCATAGAGATGATCGCGCCGAGCTCGCCTACCTTGAACGACTCAACAAGGATCAACTCAATGAGTTGAAAGTCATCTTACGTCACGTTATCGACCGGAGGATCGAGGGAATACATTACGCCGAGTCCCGCCGGTCTGCGTTCGCCACTATTGGAACTGCGATCTTCGCCGCAAGCTTCGCGCTTTTCGCGGTTGTCTTCTACGTGAGCTATCGCCCCTTACTGATTGCCTTGACCGTGATGGGAATAGGCACGATGGTGCTTGGTCTCGTAATCCTAGTGGTCTACAGCCTTCAGACGAATTTCGCTTATCCTTTCAAGCCAGCAACCAAGACCTGGAAGTGGTTCTACCGTGACGCTATTCCAAACGTCGGCCTCTTCAGCGTTCCTTGGTACGCGCGCCTTGGCAAGAAGGCTGCGAACGAGCAAAGGGTGGGATACGACTCCCAACTCAAGCAGTTCAAGGAAACACAGGTGGGCCTCATCGACCCGAAGGTCGACGTCGACCAGGATGTGCAGCAGCTGTTCCTGTTGCACGTCAATGAGCGGTACAAGAACCTCTTCCTGACCCAGATCAGGGGAATCGTGTATTGGGGCGTGATTATTGTCGGGGTACTGTTCGTCGCCGTCCTCTTGGCTCTGGTCATTCTCTCGCGGCTCGGGTGTCAACTCTAGTTCGAGCAGGTTACGCCTTACCGACCTGGCTGGGAGCGGAAAGTGACCCTCTACGAGTACTGTCTAACCCCAACGAGCCAGTTCTATTATTGCGGACTGCCCCTCAGAATGGATTCCTACTCCAAGTGCCAGTTCAGTTGCCGATACTGCTTCGCGAGCTCGAGAGGGGGCCGACGTGGGCTTCCGGGGATGCAGATCGCTGACCCGGAGCAACTCGCCCATACACTGAATCGACTGACCTCGGGGGCTCCTCGAACAGTGGTGGAGGAGTTCCTGGCCGAACGGCAACCGATTCATCTTGGCGGCATGAGTGACCCGTTCTCCCCGATCGAGAACGTTCGAGGCGTAACTCTCCGGATTCTTGAGGTCTTGGCGGACCATCAGTACCCCACAATCATAAGCACGAAGGCGACAATGTACGCGCAAGACAGATACCTAGACTGCTTGAAGCGAGGCCGATTCATTGTTCAGTCCTCAATCATAGGAACTGAGGAGAAATTCGTCAAACAGGTAGACTTCGGGACGCCGGGACCGGCCGCGCAGCTCCAGGCGCTCAGGCAGGTCGCCTCGGAGGGTATTCCGACGGCCTGCAGAATTCAGCCGCTGATACCGACCCGCGAAGCCGACGCCGAGAGTGTTATTGACGCGTGCGCCGACGCCGGAGTTCGACACGTCGCAGTCGAACACCTGAAGCTTCCCTTGGAGCGAGAGTGGTCCGGAACCCCTAGAATAAGTAGCATCCTCGGCTTCGACCTTGCGCAGTACTACGCTCGCGAGGGAGCGAAGCGCACCGGCCGAGAATGGGTTCTTCCCCTGGAGGCACGTATCGAGGCCGTGCTAGCGCTGCGAGGCCGCGCCCACGACGAGGGACTTACTTTCGGGGCAGCAGACAACGATCTACTGCTGCTCGGGGACGGGGAGTGCTGTTGCAGTGGGGCGGACCTGGTCCCAGGCTTCTCTACGTACTTTCGTCACAACTACGCCGAAGCTGCCAGGAGGGGTCTCCGCTCTGGAATCGTCTCTCTTGATTCTCTGAATGACACCTGGTTTCCCGAGGGGAGCATGAGCAGGTATGTGAATTCTCACTCACGACTTCCAGCGATCCACGGGCGAGGGGCGAACGTAGACGAGTACATCCGCAGGAACTGGAACGGGCGTCCGAATGGATGTTCACCGGCTTCGATTTTTGGTGTGTCGGCAACCGGAGAATCGGACGACCATGGGTTCAGGTTGTACTCGGTGTCGGACCGGGTGCGAGAGTTGCGGAGACTCAGTTGACACCAGGGGCGACAATCGATTGGGATTCCCTCCTCGGGATTTCGACGGGAGTTCGAATCTGCGAGAGCCGCTGATTACCACCCCGGTCCCGGCGACACGTCAGGGACTACTTTTCGTATGGAGATCCTCTGACCGAGACGGGCGACGTCCTAAGTCAGGGCTTCATATTCGGGAAGCATCGCAGCTTCGTGTCTGATCCAGATGTTGTCCTAATCGGTCCACCGGGATTCCCATGGATTCGGCTTCCTAAGCCCAAGCGATACACCCTTCGAGCGATTCTCGAGCCTGCAGGAGTCTTCGGCCATGCCGAACCAGGCACAATCGTCAGGCCCGCTCCGCCGCAAGGAATGGAAGAGGAGCAGCTAGGTTTGGACCTCATAGAATCCGGTGACCTGACCTCCGCCCCGAGCGCGTCCCCTTTCAAGTTCACAAGAGAAGCTCTGGGGCTTTCGATCGAAGTGGAGGGCAATGTAATCGAAATAAGCAAGTCCGGAATGCAGCCAAGATTCGTACTCGCGGAACTTCAGTCCGCACTCAGGCGGATAATCTCCCTGCTTACAGCTCGAACAGCGGTTCCGATTCGAGGGAACCTAAAGTCATTCTCTGATAGCTCGGGTGCCACCTTCGACCTCCCTGCTGGCAAGGTGCTGGCGGTCTCAATCTACAATTTCTCTGCCCTTTCCCGGGCGTTTGAATGGGGCGTCACTGCGCTCGGCTGTCCCGACCCCCAGCTCCAGAGGGCGATTCACTACTTCGCGTGCGGCACCAGGTACGGCGAATCCTGGCAATCTTACGTTCAGTCGCGGAGTGCGGCGGGGGGCCAGTTGACGGAAGAGTTCGAGAATTCCATCTGGTCCGCTGCGTTCCTTGAGTTTTGGAAGGCAATCACAGCAATCTTAGATGAGCCGTCGGCGAGGGCCAGCTTGGATAGGAGGTTCACTGGGAGGGCAGTTGCTCTCGGGTTCTCGCACGCCGAGATTCATCTCATGCGGTCCCTAAAGTCGATTCGGGACGATTTCGATGTCGCACACAGAGCCCAAGACGAGCTCTCTCATCCTCTTCCACGGCGAAATGTGACCATCGTGCAGGATGTCGCGCAGGCCGTGATCATCGCCTACCTGCGACGGTTGACCGAAGGCAAACCTGGATTCGGACCCCACCCTAGCGAGGTTTACCGCAAACGGAAGGGAAAGCGCAGCGCGCTTAGGCGTCTGCGGCGACCTAATCTGAGGACCATCGCCCGTTTCGTCGTGGAGCACCAGAGACATCCCGGCGGTCGCGCAACGTTCAGCTATGCAGGTCGTGACATCGTCAGATGGACGATACCTATCGGAAAGCCGCAGAAAGGATCGGACTCGAAGGATCTTGCCGAATCGTGACTGACTAGCCCTCGGCTCGTAGATCGCCTTGGTCCACTTGAGTTGGCCTCACCCACCCAGCCATCGCCGGATCGGGGTTCTTGTCGGCGATAAGAAAGAGCGTCCGAGACCCGCTGTCGTGTCAGTCGCCATGCCGTACAATCCGGTCTGATGGACATGCCCCATGCGGAACTCGCCGAGTGGTTCGAATTCGTCCAGACCAGAGGGACTGAAGGAGGCGGGTACAGGTGGTCGAGTTCAGCAGCCACGCTTGCCCCCTGTATTCTTCTGGGGGGACCTCCTTAGGAGGTTCAATCGATAGGGGAGGCAGGTCCCTCGATGTCAGTTGATTCGAATGTGATTCTCAATTTCGAAGAAGCTCAGGGCAGAGTGCACGGACATCCCGTGGAGATCCCCACCCTACAATCTACCGCTCGTGTCCTGTTGACTCTCGGTGCGGACCGCATTCTCGTGCCGGCTTTCGAACATAAGACGCGGATCAGCGAGACGATAGGTGGCCTCCCTCCGACACTGCGGGGACGTGTGAAGGCTATAGATAGCTCAGCCAGTGTCCTGAAGCGCGTCGAGAGTTTCGTTCGGCCTCTTCGGAGGCAGGTAGTCGACAAGGACGACATGTGTCCCGAATCAGTCCTAGTCCGGCAGACTGTCCCATTTCTTTACCAGCTTTCCCTTGGGGCGAAGTACTCTGCTTCACCGACTGGATCTTGGGTCGACGATTTGACCCACTCTCTCCATACTGCAAATCTCGGCGCCTTCCAGGGAGAAGCGAGAGATCGAATGGCCCTGCTGGCTAATGTTGTCCTTGCGTACTCGCCGTACATCTCGAATCACTTGGACACGATCGGCTACGCTGCCGACTCGGGAGTCCATGGCAAAGTGCTCGAGATGCTCGATTCGGCCGAATTTCAAGACGTCGTTTCGGCGACCGGCTATCTCGGACTCGCGACGAAGCCCGTGGTGGCTCTGAGGCGAATCCACTCAGCCGTCTCTCGCGTAGTAGCCAGACCGGCCTTCAAGAAATCCGCTAAGGCTACCGAGGCTATCAGCACCCTTGCGGGTCACCCTCTCCCAGTGTCGACGGCGATTGCTGCTATCGGCGGGGGACAGGCCGACAGGCACTTCTCGCCCCCGCTAGTCGAGCTTGACCCTTTCCGCCAGTCAATCTTTGACGAAACGATGTCGAGCACCGGGACCGATTGGGCCCCCAACCCTGGAAGTCGGTTTCAGATTCACGTGCATCAGCCCGCGATCTGCGGGAACATTTGGGCGGACAGCCACTCCCCAAGGCCGAAAGTAAACGCCGAGGCGCGGTTCAAGGCCTTGGTCAGCTGCCACCGGACCGCTCTCGAAGCTCTGACCGGCCTTGATACCTGAATACATAGACTCGGCCGTGGAAGATTCCCCGTCGCATTTGCTCGCGACCCCTCCGATGTGGCCCCCGTCGGCCGAATCCCTGGCTCCAATCTCGATCAACGGCAACCTTGCCTGGGCCTCTCCCACCGAGCGTTTCCACAGCTGGGCCGCGAGCTTCTCCGCGCTAGGAACCGGTCTGCAATCCGTTCTCGGGAATGTCCTGAATGTTCGAATCCTTTGGGAGGAACCCACCGTGTAGCGGGACTTCAAACGCGGACCCGGAGTCACGTCTACTTCAACCAACCGAGCGTCTGGGCAGGATGTGACCTGCACGTGGGATTCCTTCAGGCCCCCCAGAAGACTCGAGATCCCAGTGAGTTGCCAGTGGACCGATTCCATGATTGAACTCGGCTTAGCTCCGCTCAGAGGTGCACGCCTGGGCTCGTTCGTAGGCGTCCCGAGATTCCCGTTGCATCTACTCGACCTTTCTTGGACCGCTCGCATTCCACAAGGGTGTGCTCGCCGGCGAGCTAGCACGCCGATCGTGTCCGGGCAGTCGTTCGGAAGCCCATTACGAGGTCTCGGAACGGAAGTCGCTGTCGGCAGTATCTCCAACAAGCCCGGGAGAACGACCGCGCATGCGTTCCCCGTATCGGACCCACTGAGGGGCTCCCAAGCGTCTTCGACATCAGCCTGAACATCGCAAAGGTTTGGATTCGACGGAGTGGCCCTCGGAACTAGCGATTGCTATCTCCCTAGACTGCCTAGCTGCCTCGGAGTTCTGCGATATCACTTCGACCCTGCCGAGAAGGAAAGGGCTCCTCTAGGTTGGGGGACCTGGGACCGACGCAGTCGGAGATTTCATGTGAGCAATCGTCACGGAGCACGGCTCCTAACGGGCGAACTCGATAGCAAGTGGAAACCAAGCGTCGAGAGACGCCGGTCGCGCCCATACGGACTTTGCGTTGCTGTTGGTTGGGATGACTGTGACCACTCGCGCAGGCTCGAACGCGTGGGCCGAAAGTTCGAATCTGCCCCGACGAAAATTGGGACGATCTGTACGTTCCACCCACCTGAAACCGAAGTACAATCCCGCGGCTGGACCACTCCTAGCCGGAGGCGCATCATGCTGGCAGTGTGGACGGCAAGGACTCCGGGTCAGTCAGTCGGAAGCCGACTTAGGAGAACCCGAGAGCGGAGTTGGTCGACAACGGGGAGCTAGCCGCTAAGAGCTCTGCGCGGCGCTTTGCCCCGAAACCGAGCCAAGGATAATTGCCTGGTACGAGGTTGGAGGTTCTCGCTTTCGAGACTATGGTTGATCCTCGTCCGCCCGTGGCAGCCTTCCGCGTAGCAGATCTTCCTGCAAGACTTGCACCTAAGCCAGCAGGCAGACTTGTCCTCCCGGTGCCACTCCCCGCGATGCTCCTTCATTCCGTGCCGACAGATGGCGCAGTACTTTCTGGACATCCACTTCCGGACGAGAGCCGGATGGATGAACAGGGTGCGGGAAATCTGCGGGGAGGAGGGTTTCGTCGCAAGCACTATCGAAGATTGGCCGTATAGTAGTTGACGTCAAAGGTTCGAGTCTTGACCGTGCGTCGCTGAATTCGACCCTCGCGGGCGAGCCGATCCAGCTGATTTGTCAAGCCGCCGATTGCCAAGCCCCTCAAGATTGCGAGCCCCAGACTCTTGGGTTCCTCTGACCCGTAGAGCCCTTCCCAAATCTCAGCGCTCGTGAAGGCCTCTGTCGGTCGGGCCGCAAGAAAGCGCACGATGCGTTGGTCATAGCTGTCATCGGTCTCGCCCCTCGCAAAATCCGTTCGTGAGATTGGCATGTGGCTACCCTCCCAGCCTCTCAGAGATCCAGACTCCACCTGAGAGATAGCTCGACACTGAGGTGAAGTTCATAGCCCAACCGAAATCGGATTGATTTGGAGGGCAATTGATACTCCGTATCGCCGCTCTCTCACCGCAACATCGACCGCAGAGTCTGTTACAAAATCCCCTAAGACGGGTGGTCGGGCCAGGCTCATCAGGTACGCCAGATCAAACGCCCCAGGGGAAGGAGGCAACGCTACATCTTGTGGTTGAATCCCTTCCACGACAAGTGCCGGGACCTCGGATGCACCGCCTTTCATTAGATCATACAATCGATGGTAACCGTTCCGGAGGTAGGTTCGTCGGGCGAATTGAACGGCCTGGACTAAGTTCAAATGAAGGGGGGGCTCAAGAATCAGCCGGTTGGTCGCAGCGTCCATATTGATGCGTATCCCCTGCATTTGGGGGCTGCTACTCATCATGTACACCGGACCTAGTGGCGCTTGAAACGAAAGTTCAGCGGGCACACTCGACTGAAGGGGCAAGCAGAGTTCGACCAGTTCGTCGACGGAGGCCGGAGTGGGATCGTCCCGGGGCTGGACAAACGTCTGGAGCGCGACAAGTCGTTCTGGGCGGACCCATGCGAAGTGGTACGGGCGGGCGCCGAACGTCGCCGCAAAAACCGGGTCGGCCATCAGTTCCTCGATTCTATTGTGCGAGAGAGGTCTGACTTCAACATCATCAAGCACAACCGGAGCCAGTCCCGGCGTAAGCTCGCGACTTTGTCTGACCGCGTCCGCGATGCGCTGTCGGCGCGTCGGGTTCGCACTCGCCAGGAACTCCCCGGAAAGCGCGTTAAACTGCTCGTCCCGCATGAACCCGCTCAGCACCCTCGTGGGCGTGAACGTCTTCGCCACGACCCCCCTGGCGGGAACTGACTTGCGGATCATCGGCGATCGGCTGGCCACGTTGACCCCAAATCGCCGGCACTCTTGAGTCCGCCAGGTGGGAACTCGTGGAAAGCTTGGGGCAGCAACTCAGAGTCTGGCTGAGAGCGAGTCGCCTGGACGTTGATACTGCCTGAGGAGGATTCGGGCTCGAAGTCTGAGGTGGGCTCCCTCGCACGTACGACTGGGACCAGACGCTACCTGTAACACCCCATACACCCACTCGAGGTGCGCATCGGCGTTGCGGGGGGTAGGGCGAAGTTCCCCCTACGCCTCCTCGACGTACCCACGTTCCCGCCATTCCTAAGGGGAATCGCTCCCTAGCTGCGAGTACGGCAATCTTGCACAGTCAAACCTTGGCAAGTTCGCTACGACTCGACGATCGAGACCAGGCTCACACCTCGGCCCTTCGCCTTCGACCTACCCCTGCCCGAGATCCACCTCGAGACTCTCGGAGATGGGGACTTGACGGCCAAGATCGCGGGGCTTTCTGTCTCCGGCGCCAGGAGGCTCGGGATCGGGAAGGCTACACTCTGGTGTCAGCAGAAGAGGCTGAGGGGAGGAGCCCCGGTCCGAGTATGTCGAAAGGTGGCGAGGTGGCTTACGGCAAACGGGGCCGTTACCGCTTAGCGCGGGAGCGAACTCCGAATCCCAGATGCTAAGACAACGCTGGGGGCATACCCTCCTCGGGAGTCTACATTCATCGACCGCTTTGCGGACATTGAGGGAGCGAACCGGGTCGAGTCGGCATGGAACGCGGTCGGCCACCGCAAAGGGGTGGGCGGACATGATTGCGCCGTCGGCCAGATAGTCTGGGCCCGCGCGAGCCCTGCTGCTTGGATATGGAGCGGACAATATGGGATCGCCATGGGAGCGCTGTTCAATCAGTCAGCGGGGGCACTCCACGACTTCCTGAGAGTGGCCAGCCGGCGAACGGTCTCGAACGTTGTGACCCTAGATTCTGGTCCAGATTCCGTGACTCCAAGTCCACGTATCCGAGTGCGGGGTAAGGTTGGACAGCCATGTGCAGGTGCCGCTTCCCCCGAAGAGTACCGAGTAGCCGTCCGCTGGATCGTAGCTTAGGGTCTCGCCGTACCGTGCGCTCGGGTAGTGCCGCGGAGTGACCTGCGTCCAGATACCGCTCGCGAACTCCCACGTTTCCGAGGTCGGACACCCGTTACCGAGCCCCCCGAACATGAGAACATAGCCCCCGTTCGACTGATAGGTCAACCCTTGGTAGAATAGTCGATGAATGGCGTTCCCGTAGATCCGGGTCCAAACGCCTCTGTGGTAACTCCACGTCTGATTGTAGACGACCGAGTAGTACTCTCCCCCATACAGGATGGACGAGTTCGATCTAGCGTCGTAGGCCATCCCCGCCCCGAACACGCCGGCGGGTGGGTTCGAAGGAGTCAGCTGACTCCACTTGCCCGCAGAGAAGGTCCACGTCTCTCCCAACTCCGCCCACCCCCCGAACATCACAACGTACCGATCCGCGGCGTCATACGCCGCGGCGGGAAACGACCCGGCGAGGGGAGGCCCTCCCGCAGATCGCGAGATGTTCTTCCACGTCCCGTTAGAGAACACCCAGGTGTCACTCAGAGGGTATGACCAGGAGGGCCAGTTGGAGTTGCCTCCCCACAGAACCACGTAGCCGTCCCGGGCATCGTAGACCATCATCGCTCCCCATCTCGGCGAGGGGGAGGCAGGAGGTGTCAACTGCGTCCAGGTTCCCGCGTGGAACTCCCACGTGTCATTGAACATGGTTGAGTTGTTGACGCCGCCGAAGAGGAGTATGGCGCGATCCTTGGGGTAGTAGGCGCTCATTGCGAAGGCCCTCGCGCTCGGCCCCGTGCTCGAGGAGACGGCTGCCACCACTGCGCTCGAGGGGCTGGAGTGCCGGTCCGAACCCGAAGTTGAAACGATCGAGTCAATCGGAACGTATACCGGCGTTAGCACGACCGCAGCTACGATCGCGAGGATCAGAGTCGGGATCGAGCTGCGGGCCTTCCGCGTGAATTGTGCCGGCGGGTTCTCGATCACAAGCCCTCAGGGTGCAGGTTCTAGATTGATAAGATGTTGTGCCCTAGCCTCAGTCCGTTCAAAGTGCCTTCTGAGCGAGAGTCACCACCGTCGCGGTGGTTGACGTCCATGTGCCCGTTGCAGTCACCTGGACAGTAGGATTGGTGCCCACTTTGACTAGCACAAGCTGGCTCGCGTTCGCAGTCCCGTGGAGAGTGCTCGCGGAAACGACCAATGCTCGGGACTGGCCGTCCCAATCGGTCCAAGCGAACGTATATTGAACTGTCCCCGTCGTCCCATTGTATGCCGTTAGCTCGAGGACCATCCCGACCCTATAGGCCGAGTTAGCGCCCGGAGCGGTGGTCAACAGATTCAACGGGGATGGATCGGCCAAGGTAACGGACCTGTTGTCCGTTTCGAGGTCGTTCGTGTCGACTAGCGTGCCCCCCGATTGGTTCAGACAGTTACGGGCAAAGAGGTCAGTAGGACCATAGAGATAGAGCTCGCCTCCCTGGAACTGGATTCCGGCTGAGGTTCCGGACCCCGTCGCTGCATTGCGAAAGTCGCAAGTAGCCTCAAATGAAACTCGGAGCCCGCCCCCCGATCCGTTCAGGGTCCAAGTATTTGCATTGCATCCGCCTGTGTTGATAATGACACCTCTGAAGTCGACCGTTCCGGCGGTCAGATTGACCCCTCCCGAGGTCCAGGACACGTCTTCCACAACGACCTTTGAACTCCCGGCTGTGACCTTCAGCTGAAAAGTCGCCGTTCCGGCCAGTTCTCCGGCGCGAATCTTGAATGACCCCCCGCGGGCGTTGAAAACAGGCGATCCTCCTCCGCGGCTGTAGAAGTCCGTGAAACTATGATTCCCGCCGAACAGCCCATCGACGACCGGTCCGGTTCCCGAATTCTCAGCGGTAATGAAGTTCCACTGCCAATCGTTGCAGTGTTGATTCCCATCATGAATTCCGATGCCAATCGCGCCGCCTGCCGAATTCGCGAAGAACTGGCATTTCTCGACTAGACAATGCTCAGTATTGTGATTCCCGCCGTCGCATTCGATCGCATAAGCGGTCGAAGCTGTTGACGCGTTGTCCACGTAGCAACTCGATATGCGAACGTCGCGCGCCCCCTGAACCCGAATCAACGCGTTTGCGGCCGAGCCATCGACCGTCAGGCCCTCTAGGACCGAGCCGGAGGTGTCAGAGTCATTCCCGACAAGGATCGCATAACTGCTCGACCCCGTGTAGTGAATCTTGCTTGGACTAGGGGTCTTGGCGACAGCATACGCCTCCCCACCGAACATGTCGGATAGGAGCCGTGTGTTCGACGGGAGAACCAACTGCCCAGTGATGTTGAAAACGCCTCTTGCGATTAGGCGGACGTCCAACCCTAGCGGCGCAGCCGCATTTAAGGCCTCTTGGATGCCACAGGTGGTCGTAGATGGCGTATCAGGACCGAAGTCGGCTCCGTCATTGGACAAGCCGGAGAGCCCGTTTATCAGCCCAAGAGGGGAGACCGTGATGTATGGTCTTCCAGCGACACCCGGCCATAGAACAGGGGATCTCAAACCGATGCTGAGTACCGAGTAGTTCACGGCGGTCGTCCAACTGAGGGAGGCGTTGAAGTCGCTAGGGCCCGCCGGCCCCTTCTGGAACAAATCTATTTGGACATCGTTCGTCGTATTCGTCCCCGACTGGTCTTCCACAGCGGTAAACCCAAAACCGCCACTACTCCCGAGTGAGGAACCGGTGTTAGCCGTGGAGCATTGACACGCGAAGGACAGGTCGTTGGGGCTCGGCGTCGCGAACGGATCGGACGACGAGGACGCGTTTCCCTTCTGACCACTAGTGACGATATCCAGCGAATTGATCGATGGCGCTCCGCGGATGTCGCAAACGTAGAAGATGAGCACTGTGTTGAACGAGAAATGCACGGTTACTTGGAGGTTCGAGCTCGCCGGCACATTGTCGGCGTACCAGATCTCGACCGATGGATTCGCCGCGAGTCCATGGCCACTGTTTTGGAGGATGCCTGCGCGTTTGTAGGTGTTCGAACTCGTATCCGTCACGCTTATGACAGTGAATCCCCCGCCGGACCCGGAATCGTACGCGACGAATGCGTAAATCGAGTCGCCTGCTTTTGGACTCAGCGAGGATGCGACGGTCGTACCCATCGACGCGGCGTGACCATAGGCAGCCTTCACGGCGGGGGCTGTAGCTATGACCTGTGGGTATGCCATTCGACTCTTCTCCTCCCCTTGCTCTATCGCGTGACGACTTCACTCAGAATGGGGTCCCAGGATAAAAGTTCGGTAGATCAGAGCCAGAACGATCGAAGCTGGGAGCGGTCGGCGTTACGGACGACTGTCGGGCCGAGCGCCCACGTCCTAAGATCGTGGGCTCGATGAGAGTCAAGCCCAGAACGGCTCGCGCGCCAGCCGCTCACCTCGGTGCCGCATCGGCTGCCCTCTGAGCCGCTCGCGCCGCTTCGGCTACAGCCCGGGCGGCTCCAGCAGCAACTTCCACTGGGGCAGCCAGACGAAGGTTACCGCTCTCGGGCTCGAGTCCATCGACGATTAAGGGAGGGGTCCTGCGGTGACGACCGCTCGACCGCCCCTGGGGCGCGGGTTCGGGTGGGGGGGAGTGCCCCCCTCAGAATCGTGGGCCGAGTCGGATTCGAACCATTGATTCGAACCATTGATTCGAACCATTGATTCGATGTCAGCCGTCACATTTCTGCCCCCGGGGTCGGCTCGAAGGTGTAATACCCCTTTCACCCCCAGGGTCATTGGAGCCCTCCTTCGAGGTGGAGGTAAGGAGCCACGGGGCTAGCCGCCCGGCTCCGGCGGTTCCCGCCATTTGCTCCTGCGGTCGACCCCTTCAGGCGACAGAGTTTCAGCGGGTCCAATCGACTGCGGATAGTCTATAACCCAACACTCGGTCCTCGTCTTCGCGACGCATCGCACATGTCAGATCGGAAGCTTGTCGCAAGTGCTGCTTGGGTGGTCCTTCTCTTCGTCTCCTCTGGCGTGGCGACTTGCGGCTTCCTAAGCCAGCCTGGCAACACCCATCCCAGTCAACCGAGTGGGCTGACGGCGATCGGAGTCGCGCTCGCGGCCACCCCGTCCGCAGGAAGCGTCCCCCCTCTCGTCCCTTCTCCCTCGGCTCGCGACGGTGCGGGAATGGTGTACAATCCGGCGGCCGGATACTTCGTGCTTTTTGGAGGGCAGACTGCTTCCGGCGCTCTAAATGACACGTGGACCTACAGTTCAGGACACTGGGTGCAACTCCATCTCGCCATTTCCCCCCCCGCGCGCGCTCAGTTCGGAATGGCGTACAACGCTCTCACTAGTCGGATCATTCTGTTTGGAGGGATTGTTCCTTCTGGTTCGAACTACAACGACACGTGGAGCTTCTATTCAGGGAGCTGGCACAACATCACCTCGAGCGCGGGCCGTCCACCCGCCAGGCACTCAGAGGTAATGGTGTATGACGCGAAAGATGGCTGCGTGATGATGTTCGGCGGCTCCCATCAGTCGGGAGGAGGACAGCCTCCAATCGGGGATACCTGGAAGTTCCAGAATGGATTCTGGAGCCAGATTGGATCGTGTGGGGGACCTTCTCAACCCGGGTGTTCTGTGGCACCCTCCCCCAGATACCATGTTGACGCGGCGTTCGATGCCGCCGCGAACAAGGTCCTACTTTTCGGCGGCTCCCTCGCCATCGGTGTCGGCTCAGACACGTGGACCTATCAGGGAGGGGTCTGGAGCAACCTATCCGCCAAGATCGGCACCTCGCCACGCCCGCAAGCCGGTGGGGCCATGGCATACGTATCCGACATCAAACAGGTCGTGCTCTTCGGGGGAGAGAATGGAACCGGGATTCCCCTCAACGTGACTTGGGGCTTCAGCAGTGGAAAGTGGAAGCACGTCGGGCAAATCGGCCACCTTTCTCCCGCCGCCCGATTCGATGAAGTCCTTGCCTACAACAGCAGCGGCAAGTATCTTCTAATGTTCGGAGGGGACTCTTGCTGGCCCCCCACCCCCGGGTGCGTGTTCAATGATACCTGGGATTTCTTTGGCAGTACCTGGGTCGCGCGGACGAATCTGACGCCATCTGCCCGGTGGGGATCCGGTCTGGTTTACGACGGGCATGACGGGTACGTGTTCTTGTTCGGCGGAGACACACAGGTTAACCCCAACTTCGTAAACGACTCCTGGGGTTTCAAGGACGGCGTTTGGGGGAACCTGAGCATTGGCCACGCCCCCTCCCCACGCGCATTCGCTGCCATGGTGTACGACGCGAAGGATCAGTACGTTCTGCTCTTCGGCGGGGCGGACAACAGTCCGAATCCACTCGGAGACACCTGGGAGTACTCGAGTGGTGTTTGGAAAAATATCTCCCCGCCAGTCTCACCAACCGCCCGCTATACTGCAGACATCACCTATGACGCCAAGGATGGCTACGTCGTTCTGCAGGGCGGGTACGCCCCCGGATCGGGCCTCCTGAGTGACACATGGAAGTTCGCAGGAGGGGTGTGGACGCTGCTCACCCCGCCAGTGACGCCCCCCTCGTCATCGAGCTCCGCAACCACCTATGACAGTGCAGACGGCTACGGGATGATCTTTGGCGGGACTGGTAGCGGTGGCTATCCCTTTCTCAACACCTCCTGGACCTTCTCGGGGGGGAATTGGACCAACATCACGCCTCCCGGCTCTCCCCCCAGCCGAGAATTGGCCGCAATGACTTTCGACGGGAAAGACCACTACGTCGTGATGTTCGGGGGGTACGGAGCGTGTGGCGCGTATTGCGGTGATACTTGGACGTACTCGGCTGGGTTATGGAAGAACGCATCGACAGCCACGAACCCTCCCGTCTACCACACCTACCCACCGGCGATGACCTACGATACCGCCGATGGCTACGTCCTGATGTTCCAACTGCACTACGGTCCAGGCTCGCTCATGTACGACGAAACCTGGATCTACAGTGGAGGCACGTGGCTCGAAATCATCTGAGAACTAACGCACCAAGGGGTCGATCCTATTCCTAGACCGAGTAGGCCGTCCCCCGTACGAGATTGAGGTCGCCACAGGGGGTCTAAGTCAGAACTACCCCGCGACGGCAAGCGAACCGTCCTTGGACTGGAAAGGAGAGGGAAACCCCGAGCACCTCAGGGGACCGATTCCGAGGGTCGGCACCCACGGTCGGAGTGCACGGGTGATGCAGAGACCCGAACGAAGGCTCTTCGGGAAACGGCGCAACAGACTCCTCTACACGACCGCCCCATAGGCGGTGATTCGCTTCACCTTCTCTTCCTCGAATTCAAAGATGTCGCAGAACTGGACATCGACCTTCGCGCCGTCCTTCTTGTAGATGTGAGCCAGCCCTTCAGCAACGACCACGCTGCCCTCCTCGATCATCTTGTCGACTTGTATTCCAAGCCGAGAGACCTCAGGGCCGGGAAGGACCTCCTTCTCGAATTCGCCCTTGCCGTGGGTTCGGTTGGCCGCTCCGACTTCCCACCGTTCCACATCCTCGGTGAACAGTTCGAGCATCGCCTTCCAGTCCTGCTGAGCAAAGCACTCCGCCCATCGCGCGATGACTTGTTTTCTTGGCGTCATCAGCGCGCCGGAGACTCGAATCTAGATTAGTCCACTCTTGCAAGAGCGAGACCGAAATCAGGTCCATAGGGTGGTGTTCGGATGCGCTTCAATGTCGGAAGGACCGATGATCCGTGAAGCCAAACGCAATCGGAGAGGTTCCCAAGGACGTATTAAGACGCATGAATTCGGCGGACCCAGTTCCTGCGGAATGAGTACGAACCCATGGGGCTAATCGAGATCGGACGCCGTCGACGTTTCTCGACCCCGCGACCGTTAATGGTCAGCGTCGGTGCGCTTCTCACCCTGCTTGTTCTCCTGCCCGTCGTAGACGCCATCTCACCCCATCACACCGTCGGGCCGCCCTTTCCGAACGCGACGAGCACGGCGAGCACAGCACCGTTCAGGTACGGGTGCGCGACGGTGGCAGGGGGATCAGTGGCCCACTGGGACCCCCACACCGGGATCCTGTACTGGAGCAACTCAGAACTCTCACGGTCATGCTCCGCAAAGGTCGCCAGGGGCGGATTGGGGAGTTCGGCTGGGGTCAGCTCAAGCGTCTCGGTCGACATCCCCGTCCGGTTTCCCAACTCCAGCTACCACTCGATCGTAGAGACGTGGTCGACCCAGGCCGCGGTTTCCGCCCTCTCGACCCCAGGAATCTGTGTGGCTCCCCTAAACACGACTGGGGTCACCGTATGGGGGTGTGGTAGCATAGCGGAACTTTACGCGGAGATTACCGCCTACCTGATCGATACGACCACGTCGACGACGGTAGTTACGAGTAACTTCGCGAATCCCCTCACCCTCTCAGAGAACGACTCGTACATGATTGGCGGAGCGTGGTCGAACAGTTCGACCTCCACGGTCTTCGAAGGCGGCCTTCAGGCGGGAAATCTGACCTTCTTCCTCAACATCTCCACCCCGAATCCGCATGACAATTACACGGTCTACACCTCGATCTACCTGTCTGCTTCGGCCACGGTAGAGGGCCGCTATGGGGCCGCTTTGCTCGGAGCGTCGTCCGCCCTCTCGGTTGTCATGGATAACTCCGCTTCACGCTTCGTGTTGTCCTCTCTCGTCGTGAGCTAGCTCTCGTGATGGGTTGTCGCAGGCCTCCGGTGTCGGCCCGATATCGTCGGCTGAAACGTGTTCTAAACCTGACAAAGAGCTGAGTTCACACCGTCCCACCCCGGGGCGACAGCGGCAGATGCAATACCCAACGCACTCACTCGAGGGGTGCATGGTCGTTCGGTAGGTTGAGTGCGAAATCTGGATAGCTCGGAACTTACGGTCGTCTCAGGTCACCACGAACCGGCTATGCGGCCTTGGGAGCTTCATGGAGCGCCCGCGCGGTCAGTTTCCGACCCCGAGGAGCGCAATCGGCGAAGGGTTCGGATTCCCCGACCCAGCGTGGTCGACATTGAGGTTCTTTGTCGTGATCGGGACGACACTGGTTGCTGGAGCCCGAGTGGGACGCCTTCAGTCCGAAGGAGGCTGAGACGGATTGTAGAGTCTATTACCCTCCGGAGGCTGGGGCGTTGAAGTGGGCTCGAGGCGGCTCCAGGGGTCCGTGCCGAGATGCGAGGGGGGTGTGAGATGATCCACCGCCCGCTCGCCATGGTGCTGGTCGCTCTCGCTTCTCTCCCGGCGGGTCTTGGAAGCTTCGGGACGGCTCCCGTTCACTATCTTGGGGCTGCACCCCCAGCTCCAGCGGCCACGACTCTTGGCCCTCCTTACTCGACGCTGCTCTCACTTCCTACTTCGGAATCGAACGCCACATTCGGGTGCGCAGGAATCAACATCACGACCTCATCGAACGCAACCAGGGGAACGGCGCTCGTGAGTTCGAGCTCCAATTCGATGTGGTGCTCTTCCGTGACAGACAATCAAGGGGGCCTACTTCCAGTCGCGGGATTCGCGCTTCCGATCAACAGCTCCCCCAGTGCGTTCCAAGTCCGAGTACAGTTTACTGTGAGATATCACTGGAACTGGTCAATCGCCTTGGGAACCTGCAAAGTCAATTCTTCGAGCGGCGAGTGCAACACTTGGGCGATTTTCGAAGAGTATGCCGTTGTAGATCTGATCGAGCTCGGTCGCCGGGCCTCTCCGGCTCAGAGCACAGTCTGGAGCTCTCCGCCGAACAGCGGACCGATTTGGGACTACAAGTGTTCGTTGGGCAATTGTACTACTAACTCGAGCGCACTAGGACTCGTTGGCCATGCCCATGGGTCATCACAGGTCGCTCTCTTCTTCCGCCACCAGTTGAATCCGTCGTTGTCCTATGAGCTGGTAATCGGGGTCGGTGCCTATCTCTCCTCGAGCGTCTACAGCACGGGATCATTCAGCGGTACCTCCGCCGGACTTTCGTTCACTCAGAGCGTTGCCCTCGAGAGCATTACAATCGGATAGCGCAACTTCCACCGAACTCGTCCAGGTCCCTCCAACGTCCCCCCTGATTCCTTCGGTGGAAGCCGAAATGGATTGGACTTTCCGCCCTGCCTCTCGTTGGGGGAGAAGTCTGGTTGAGAGTTTCGCAGTTAGGTCGGCTACGCACTACTGACACCGTCGACCCCGTCGGAGCGCGCCATCGTGGGAGATTCTGGATCCGGGGTCGAGCTCACCCACGGTCAGCGCTGTGGAAGTCTCGCTGGGGAGCAATGCCGCACAGAACACACCCACTCGAGTGGTGAAGGGACGTTCAACGTTCAGATGCGCAATCCGCGTTGCAAGGTGTCGCAGGGCCAGCCGAATCATCGAGACGCTCCGGAAGGGGTTTCACCACGGCCCGAGCGCGAGTTTGGGCCAGAGTCTCCTCGAAAAAGGAGGCTGGCGTCTGATCGACTAGACTTTCACCGCGGGGCGGGGGGCCCCATGCGCGGCCGTTTATACCGGAAAACGCATCGGCGATAACCTCCGCGTGGGGAACCTTCCTATGGTAGCGAAAGAGTCGGGGACAAGAAGCGCGAGTGAACCCCAAGGAACACGATCCCGTCTACACCCGCGACCCTGGTGGGCGCTTGTCGTGGTGGGCGTCGCCCTAGTGGGATTCATTCCCGCCGCCTCCATCGCGGGAACTTCGTGGCACGCGCCCAATGTCCTCGCCCCCTCGGCCCCAGCCGCTCCCTCGCCGAAGAGCTCCCCTGTCTCCAGTCCGATCGCGAGCCCCGGTGCGGGTACGTCGAGCGGCGCCGCGGGACCCAGCCATGTGTACTTCAATCAGCCTGGTCCACGACCGGGCGCCTGGGCCAAGTCGGGGATGCCCCCCGGGTGGGAGGCGCTCGCCAACCGACCCCATGGCTCAACCTCCTGGGGTGGCGGCGGCGGATCATCCGGCGGGGGAGGTTCGTCGGCTTCGAACTGGAACAACCGCCTGTGCGCCGGGGTCTGGCCGAACGTTGAATCTGAGGACGGCAACGGCCAGGGGTACTACGCCTCGGGCTGCTACGGTCATGACGAGCCCGGTATCGAGTTCTACTCCACGCTCCCCGGTAGCGGGGGCAACTTCACCCAGACAGTGACCCTTCCCGTCGATCGGAGCCCCACCCAGAACCAGTCCAACTTGTACGCGGCAATCTGGTTCGGCATGACGCTCTCGGACCCCTATTCCTGGCTGGACCAGTGCTTCCTCGAACTCCAGTTCTACCCCGACCAGACGTTCTACAACCCGGGACCGATGTTCCCCACCGCGACCGTCAATGGCGCGTGGATCGGTGCCGCGGTCGCTTGGCAGATCCAAGCGTCGACAGGGGCCGAGAACCCCTGCTTCTACGAGCCGCTCTACCTGAACGGCAACCCTGGGCCCGCCTTCCTCAACATGACCCAGGGGGACACCATCCAGGTCACGATGACCGGGTGGCAGGGCAGCGCGACGGGCGAGCAGCTCTCGATCATCGACTCGACGAACGGTCAGGGTTCGAACATCACGTTGTTCAACTCCACCGGGAACTTCCCGCTCAACCCGGCGTACAGCACCAACTCGTTCGAGGCGAGTCTGCAATGGACGCCAGGCGGCGAGTATCCGGTCGCCTTCGCGTTCGAGACGGGTCACGCGGGGAACTACAACTGGCCGTCGAATAACTCGTTCGGTGGATGCTCTCCCGGACCCGAGTCCACGCCGACCGACCCGTCGGCGCCCTGCCCGAGCTACGACCCTGGAATGTGGGCCAACGACACGAAGTTCCCGTGGTTCATCGGCGCGCCCACCTTCTTCAATGGCCCTACGACGGACACACCGTCTCAGGTCGCGTTCACCCAGGACTTCGGCGGCGTCGCCATGATCCAGCAGATCGACGGCGGAGCCTGCACCAGTCAGACTGGGTCGGCGTTTTGCTCGTACCCTTGGTACAGCTACTCCTGCCGAGACCAGGGATTCAGCTTCGGCGCCACGGACTACACGGGGGTCACGAACGATTTCGGCAAGTACAACCAGTACTCCACGACCGTCGAGGGCAACGCCTACGGCTACAGCTACTACCCCCCGACAAACTTCTCCATGCCCACGTGCGGCGGTCCGACGTACTCCGTCGGCCTGAGCGCGACGGGAGGAACCGGCGGGTTCGCCTACTTCCTCTCCCACCCGTACAATGTGTCGAGCACCGTGGCGGGGGTCGCACCCGGGGACTACGCGCTCAATGCGATGGCCGTCGCGGGCTCCGCCTTCTCCCACTGGGTGACCACGGGGAATGTCTCGGTCGGACTCGCTTCGAGCGCATTCACCGATCTCTGGGTCACCGGGTCGGGAACCGTCCAGGCGGTGTTCTCCTCGACCCCCCCGACGACCGTCGTCACGTTCAAGGACGTGCCGAGCGGACGGGTCGGTCTCGATCCCACGATGAACTACATCGGACCTCTCGTCGGCCCGGGCGCGACCATCGGAACTGCCGTGAACGGTGGGTCGTTCACGCTGACCAGCGGAACCTACTCGATCCAGGCGTACCCCGATCCCGGCTACAACTTCAGCTACTGGACCGTCTCCGGCTCCGGCGCCACGCTCGCCGCCCCGGCCCTCACCATGACCTGGCTCGTGGTCGACGGGAGTTCGACCGCGGTGACCGTGACCGCCTGGTACGTGAAGAGCCCCTCCCACGACACGCTCGAGCTCTACGTCCTGGGCGAAGGGTCGGTGACGATCGGCGGCCTTACAGTCACCAACACGGGCGCGGGCAACACCGGCTTCGGCTATTCGTTCGGGATCGCCAAGTCGAAGGTTGGGACCTTCGACATGGTCTCGACGCTGATGAACGGCTCAACCAGCACGCAGGTACTGTTCGGCAACTCGGCGGTGCTGACGAACTTCTCGCTCGTCGCGCTTGCATCGTTCGAGGAGGGGTTCTCGTTCATCGAGGTCATCTTCCACAGCCAGGCGAGCGTCACCGTGGACACGGGCCCCGGCGGTCTCGTCTCCCTGCTCTCGCCGTCGAGCCCACCGTTCGTCAGCTCGACTCAGATGATGTATCCCGGGACGTACACGGTCGCGGCCGACCCGACGCCAGGGTCGTGGTTTGCGGGGTGGGTCACGTCGGGGGGTGTCACCGCGGCGGCGCCGTCCGACATCATCACGGACTTCAATGTCGTCGGCAACGGTTCGATCACCGCGACGTGGACGTCCGCCGGTTCGACGACCTCGGTGCTCGTGGGGGCCAAGCCGTGGTTCGGCGGGGCCGTCGAGTGGAACGGCGTTTCGACGACGTCCAGTCGTACCCTTGTCTCCGCGGGCTCGCCCTCTCTCGACTGGGCGGCCCCGGTCGCTGCACCTGGGTGGACCTTCGTGAGTTGGACCCTCGTCGGTAGCGTGGCTACGGCCGGCGGCTCGTTCGGATCGACCCAAGCCCTGAACGTGACAGGCAAGGCAAGCATCTACGCCGTCTTCGCTCCGGGAACGTTCCCCGTTACGTTCGTTGCCTACTCGCCGGAAGGGCACCCAGCATCGAACATGACGCTGACCATCGCCGGGACGACGCTCTCGACCGGGGAGACGATCTGGCTCAAGGCCGGAATCACCTATCCGGCGATCGTCGGCGGCGGCTCCGATGACAACGTGACCACTTGGACGGCGACCTCGAACCTGACGTTGCGCTATGGAAGCCCCACCAGCGTGCAGGTGTTCGTCGCCGGCTCGGGAACCGTCTATGCGCTGATCGGTGACTCCGATCACGATAGCGGCGTGCCGGGCGTAGGTGTCGTGGTCGGCGGAAGCGCCGGGCCAGGCGTGTCCCCATCGGGATCGTCTCACAGCCCCGTCCGCCATGGCGCGACGGGCGAAGCGATGCGCTCCGGCCCCTAGGAGCCGTGAGCGGGGGCCGGCTGGGGCGACCCAGGCCGGCCCTCGTGATGCGCGGGTTTGGGGCTCGCCTCCGAGGAGAGGGCGGACCGACCCCGAGCACCGCCCAGGCGGCCGCCAGGGGCTAGCGCCGTAGCCGTCCTGCCGCCGAGCCGAAGCGGCACTGGGCGAGGGGTCGCTGCCGGCAAGCCTCACCGATTGCGACTCCTGCTGTAGTTGAAATTCCCATAGCACTCATGCGCTTTCCTAGGCCAACGGGCCGTCCCCAATCTTCGTGAGGAGAGGCCAGGGGTGCCCTCCCCTGACCGCCAGCCACTACCCCTTGGTCCACCCGCCGCGAGGCGACAGGGATGGCCTCAGCGACGACAGGTAGACGCGCTCCACGGGGGGCGGATCGTAGGGAGCCGGATCGACCGGCTACCCGGCACGAGGGCCGGCGACACTCACCGACCGAATCTGGGGAAACACGTAGGGCAGGACCTGCCAGGACTTCCCCGCATTCGGACTGACGAACAACTGACCAGTGGTCGTGCCGACGTAGATCCCGGGAGCGTCGAGGCCGTCGGTCGCGATCCCCTCCCGAAGCACGTTGAATTTTCCCGGGAAAGCATTGGGCCGAACGAGCATCTTCCAGCGGCGGGTCGTGTCGTTCCACTCCTGGACCTGAAAGTGCTGTGCGGTAGTCCGTGCGCCGTCCAAGCGGACAAAATACGCGAGGCCCGGGCGCGCCGACGGCGAGGCGACGCAGAACCCGAAGTCATCCCCGAGGGGTTTTCCGATTCGCGTCCACGAATCCATCCGGTCGTGGGAGACGTAGATCCCACCGTGATCCTGACGATAGAAGGTGTCCGGATTCGCCGCATCGATCGCCACCTTGTGTACGCACTGTCCGATCTCGGGGAAGCGATTCTCCTCGGGGAGGAAGGGGCACTCGACGTTCTTGTTGGTCGGCGTCCAGCTTCGTCCTCCGTCCTCGGAGCGAAGTGTTCCGACCGCCGACATGCCGACGTACATGCGCCGCGAGTCCCGAGGGTCGATCACGATCGTGTGGAGGCACGGCCCCCCGTTTCCCGGCGACCAGTCCTTCCGGCCCGGGTGTTGATTGATTCCATCGATGGGTTCCCAGCTCGACCCCAGGTCGTTGCTTCGGAAGAGCAGGTGGGGGTCGGCCCCAACGTAGAGCAGGTCCGGGTCCTCGGCAGGGCCGGGCTCAATGTGCCAGAGATGGACCACGGGCCCCGCTGCCACCGGTCCGTTGCCATGCGGCCGATCCTTGCTGATGGGGGACAGCGGGGTCGCCGTCTCCTTCCACGTCTTCCCCCAATTGCTTGAGTGCTGGACCATCGGACCCCAGAACTCGCTGTTCGCGGCGGCGTACAGATGTCCGGGGTGACGAGGGTCCGCCGCCACATGGTAGACGTCGGTCGAGTCGAGGGCTGAGGGCCCGATCTTCCACGTCCTCCGCCGGCGGTCACTCGTGACGACGAAAGCGCCCTTGCGCGTTCCTACCAGGATTCGGACCTTGTCATCCTTCGCCATCGCTCGCACTCTTCCCCCTCCACAATCGAACGGGGTATATCGGTAATGGGGCCCCTCATCAGCGAGGTGGCCGATCCGCCCGACTCAGAGGTGGTCGGAGTCCCTCACCCGGAGCCAGGATCGCCTGGCGGCAGTCCAACCAGCTCCGTCTCGTAGAACAGCGCCCCCGCTACCGGATGCGGCCAGTAGGCGCTGATGGGCCCGAACCCTAGCTCCTGATAGAATTCAATCGCGGCACGCATTGTCGGTAGAGTATCGGCTCGCAGCGAACGGAACCCGAGGTCCCGAGCTCGATCCATCAGAGTCCGAACGAACACGCGACCGAAAGTCTTCCCACGAAAGTCGGGTCTGATGTAGATTCGTTTGATCTCGCCAACCTTCGCGTCCACCTCACGGAGGCCTCCGCAGGCAACCAATCCGTCCTCGGCGAACCAGAGCAGCATATCGCCATGGGGTGGGACGTACGGTCCGGGTAGCTCTGCTACGAGTTGATCGACCACGGCAAGTCCTGCAGCAACACGGCGCTCGGAGGACGGTTCGGGATCCCGATGCTCGCTAAGCCACCGCCGATAGTCCAGGAAAAGCTGGCGGACCAATTCCAGATCCTCCGGCCATCGTGCGGCTCGAACTTTCGGTGACACCGGCGCATCGGGATCAGGTCGGCCGAGTTCATCCATCAGTCGTCCGACCTCACCTACCGCCTGCTAGCCTAAATCTCTCTCCCCGACCCGTGAGGCCCGACCAGGAGCGAGGGAGACAGTGTCCCTCAGACCCCGGCATTCTTTTGCCACAGTCGGACTTGGCGCGGGCAGGTGGGCCCATGAAGTGGGTAACGAGGGAAAAGGCACGAGTGGATCGGATTGCTTGTCCGTGGCTGATCAAGAAGTTCATCGACAAGGATGCGGAGTTCCTGTACGTCGCGAAAGACCGAGTGATGAAAGTTGCTAAGGACGAAGGAGCTACGCCGTTTGACACTCCTGGGGCGGAACTCCACCATTTCGAAGAAGACGGAAACGAGTACGTCAGCTTTGATGCGATCATCAAGAAGTTCAGGCTCACCGACCCAGCGTTGCTCGAGCTCGCGAAGATCGTGCGGGTTGCTGACGGGGGGTCAGGACGCGAGACAGAAGCTGCCGGCCTTGAAGCTGCGGCAACTGGATTTCGGATGATGGCCAAGGATGACTTCGAGAATCAGAGACTCCAGTTTCCACTGTACGACGCTCTCTACACTTACTGCAAGTGGAAGGTCGAGGAAGGGGGACGGCTCGAACATGCGGGCGCGTGACGCCACTCCGACTCTCCCCGCGGGAGGTCCCTCCGTTGACGGGGCGGCCCGCTGGAGCTCGCGTCATTCTTCCGGCTTCCTTCTGCACTGAGGACGAACGAGCTCGTTGCACCTTCAACCGCGACACTCGTTTCCGAGGATGAAGTCGAGATGCGGCAGGTTGCGCGAATCGGGCTTCCGTCCCACGTCCAAGAAGGCGGGTTCGATCACGCGGCGGTGTATGCAGCGAAGTCCCGACTCTACGTAGCGCACACGTCCAACGACTCCGTTGATGTCGTCGACCTGATGGGTCGACGGTTCTCCCACTCGCTCGGATCGCTTCCTGGAGTGGCCGGAGTCTGGGTATCGGAAGAGAGAGGGCTGCTCTTCACGTCGAACCGAGGCCAGGACACCGCGAGCATCTTCGACCTCGCCAGCGAACGTGAGATCTACCGCGTGCCGACCGGGTCGCGACCCAATGGAATGGCCTTCGACACGAATCGGGCGACTCTGCTGGTTGCAGGGGTAGGGAACCGCGAATCCGCGGCGCCTCCTACCGCGACGTTTATCTCTGCGTCCGATGGGAAGGCGGTCGAGCGGATCGACCTCCCAGGTCGCACCCGGTGGTCCTTGTTCCATCGACCTTCGGATGCGTTCTACGTCAATATCGCGGACCCACCCCGGATCGCTCAAATCGGCGCGTCAGATCTTTCGCGAATCGGTCGAATGATTGAGGTGCCGGCCTCTGGACCACACGGGCTTGACCAGGATCCGGACGGCCGAACTCTCTATTGTGCATGCGACGATGGCTGGCTTGTGGAGGTCGACCTTCCTACCGGGATGGGCCACGCGTCCTCTCGCCTGCTCGGACCTCCCGACGTGATCTGGCTCAACCCGCGTACAGGTCACCTGTACGTCGCCATCGGCGACCCCGGAGTGGTCCAGGTTTTCGAGACGCATCCCCTGACTCCGGTCGGATCAATCGTCACCGCCGCGGGAGCGCACACCCTGACGCTCGACCCAGCCAACGGGGAGATCCATGTCTTCCTGCCCAGCACCCACGAGGATCTTGTATTGGCCGAACGCGAGCCAAGTTGATGGACGAGTCGAAGGAGGTTATCCAGTCCGCTCTCCGCCGGGTGGCGGAGCTCTGCACCGTAGCGGCGATCACTGCACCGAAGAGCGGAGGGCAGCTGTTTCTGAAAGGCTCGAAGAGCTTCCTGGAGGTTCGGCTTGTCGACGACTCGGAGACTCTTCATCGGATCTCCGGGTGGATCCGGGAGCGGGGCCACAAGCTCAACAATCCGATCTGGGAGCGAGACGCGGATACCGTCGACCGAACGGATCAGATTCTGTTCATTGGACTGTCGAGTTGGTATCCGCCGGTCTATGATTGCGGCGCATGCGGCTATCCCACGTGCGCGGACTTCATGAATGCCGTTCCTGGGCATCAGAGCAGCTCGGGCTCCGAAGATTGGGAGTTTGCGGGCCCGATCTGTCAGATACGATGCGTCGACCTCGGCGTTGCCGTCGGATCGGCGGCCAAGGTCGCGAGTATGCATTCGGTCGACACGCGGTGTCAGACCAGGACTGCAGCCGCGGCCCGACACCTAGGGGTAATCACCGCCGATCTCGCCGTGGGGTTGGCCATGAGCGTCAGTCACAAGAATATCTTCTTCGACCGGCCGCTCTCACCTCGCCTTCAGCCCGATCAGGACGAAGGCTCGGAACGATAGGAACCGTTCAGGCTAGCCAGTTCCCGGGCGAGATGGTACAATCTTGCTCGAACTGGTACTTCCCCCCCACGCAGGCGGGCATGTTTCCTGGGCATCGCTCCCCGCGAAGAAGGCCCACCCATCACCCCTTTCGTCCCCGGCTTGCCGAGCAACGCCCGTCCGTCCGTTCGGAGCCCAGCTGGGCTTCCGCAACCTCCTGCGGCTAAAGCGGGTCTGACTCTGCCAAGGGAGGGCCCACGGTCTCCATCCAAGCGGAGTGCGCAATCCGTCGGCGCGCGTCCGGGTCGATCGGCCCCGGCGGGAGGCGCGCGACTTCCTCGAAAAACCGCTCCATCCCCGACGGCGTGAACAAGATGAGTATGTGCGCCGCCTGCTCGCCTGTGTTTTGGAAGCAGTGTGGCACACCCCGAGGAACGAACACGATCGAGCCGGCGGGAGCCTGGAAGATCTCTCCGTCGGCCTTGAATCGAAGGTGGCCGTCGAGCACCACCCACAATTCATCCTCTCTCGCGTGAATGTGGAGCGCTGGGCCTGCCTTCGATGGTACGGTGACGTCAATCAGCGCGAGAGCACCCGCAGTGTCCTCGGTCCGGGCGCGAATGGTCGCCGGACCGCCGACCGGGGCTCGGATTGTCGTGCCCTCCCCCGGGAGGCTTACGAACGCGCGGGTGAGTCGCGGCATCAGCCCGATCCTCTAATTGGGAACCGGGGTGGATAATCAGAGTTTCCCCGTTTCGGGACGGGGTTTCGCACACACGCGCATGCGACCTGTTTTGGGGGTGTTCATAAGCCTCAGACCAATTGCGCGCGACCGTGCCCACTTCAGAAGTAGGACCCGCCAAAGCGACGCCGGTGCTCGAAGCGTTCGAGGCCAAGTTGAAATCGGTCTCAGGCGAAGGAACCGCACAACTCCTTGGCCCCGCGCTCTCGCTCTTCAGAATGTCGATTCGTGCATATGATAGGGGCTTGTTCCCGCTCGCAGTTCTCGGCTGCAGAGCCGCCATTGAGTGTGGAGGGTACAGCGCTGTAACTCACGTTCGGAATAGCACACACGGATGGATGAGGACCTTCCCCAACTCCAAGGACGGTACCCCTGCATGGGTGGGTCTCGACCAAATCCTCGACATTCTGCGCGACCGCAGATATCTCGACGATGAAGCGTTCACCGCAGCAAAACGAATACAGGAGCACGGGAACAATATCGCGCACTACACCTCAAGGACTGACAGGGTCGTTCACACTGCACTTCGAAAACGCCAATTCTGGCCCTACACGATCGAGGACATCGAACCCGCCCCGCTGGAGATCTTGGCGGACCTGCGTTCGGGGGCGGAAATTCTCCTTGGACTCGCACGGTCCGATCTCGCAGCCGCTCGGGCTGCCGAGGCTCGGACGATCGGCCCTGAAACCCCGCCGGGTCCTTAGCCGCGTGCGCCCAGTATCAGACGCAGTCGAGGTATCGTGTCCTGGGGCCACGCCTCGGCGCTAGTCTCCGCGTGTTCGATTAGGCAATCCTTCGAGCAAAACCTGAATGAAACCCAGCCGGGGACCGAGGGAGGAGGACGCTTGACCCGCCACCACCGATTTGCCCTATCGTTGCCGTCGTGCTGGCAAGACCACCTACCCGGTTCATCGTAGATCCCGAAAGGGTCCTCAACCGCCGCCATGTCGCCCAATCTCCTTCCGCTAGATAGAATCCCGCTGGCCCGTTCGGATCAGGCGCGGTAGAGGGAGGGAAGAAACGCGAAAGTGAGCGGAACCGGAAGCATGGTGATTGAGGATGAACTTCAACTGGAGAAGGCGCGGTCCGATTTGGGGAACGCGGGCCGCTAGCTGTACGATAGATTCCTCACAACGCCCATTTCGTTCAGTCAGGTCAGTTGGAAGTCTGCCGGCGGACCGATGAGGGACCCTTCAGTGCGGACGGGACCCAGGATATGGACCAGGCGCCGCCGATGAATGCAAGGAATGCGCCGATCAGGAACCCACCGAATCCGAAGATCAAGCTGAGGATGACGAGCAGGATTACCGCCAGCCCATTCGCAACGTGATGGTGCGGTTCGCCATGGATCAGGAGACCGAGCGCGAATAGGATGAGGCCGAGGAGGGAGATCACAACTCCTTGGATCACGAAGCTCGATCCGAGGAATCCGATGGACGCGAGTTCCAGAAATCGTCCGAACGCAACGAACAGGAGACCTTCGAGCAGGACGAACAGCGAGCCCACAATGACCAGGACGGCAGGTCCAAAGGGTTTCTCCTCCTCCGGACTTGCAGCAGTAGCCCGATAGAGCGTCCCAGTCGAATTGGGCGTCGGTGCCCACGGCGGAGTTGCCACGGCGTGCCAACGCGCCGCGAGCGTTTGAGGCTTCGCTCCTCAAGGAACGACCTGGACCTGCTCCACCTCCGAGGGTAGGATCCGCTCAGTCCGGGATGGCCTGGCGCGTTCCAGCCGAAAGAGACGGGGTAGGAAACGCGCAATCTACATTGCAACGCAAGTCTGGGTCCGTTGTCTCAGACACTTCACCTGGCTCGATTGGGAGGCCCGAAGCGGGCAACTTCCTCGTCCAGGCCCTACGGATTAACCCCGACGGGCCGAGCCGATCAGGGGAGTGGCTCTCCCCTGGTTTCCCCCTACGGAAGGCTGCCTACGCACAGGGAACCGATCGGCGGACCCGCCCAGGCGATTCCGAGGCATCCTCCCGTTTGGGGCGTGTCGACTTGGAGTGCAAGGATTGTGCCGACCTCGACCGGGTCGGTGCTTGACGAAGTCCAATGGCCACTCGACAGGTCGGTCGATCGGGTGAATGCGATGCAGTTGTTCGAAACCGAACTGATGCGGCACACCGAAGAGTTGGCATCAAGGTGCGAGTACGTTCCGTTCGCCACCAGAACGGTTGTCTGGTACCACGAAATGTCTCCCTTGACAAGTGTGATGGTGAGGTTGTACCAGACCCAAGGGGACCCATAGCTGGTGTGGAGGTTCCCAAGTCCGATTTCCTCCCGATCGGCAGGTCCCCCCGGCTGGGCCGGGGGGGGAAATGTGGCCAGAACCAAGGTTGCCACGAGCCCAACGATGGCCAGGGAGCCAGCGAGCACGGCGAAAACTACGCGACCATTCGGCACCACGAGTGCACGTTTCCCTCACCGATAACGTCTGGGACGGATGGTCCGGCGAGAGGGTGCCACGGAATCCGCACCCGGAGGCTCGACGGAGGCGAGTGGATTTCGAGGGGGAAGGTTCGTTTGCTCCAGTACTGGCAATTCACCGGCTTGGGGTAATCCGAGGACCGCTCATCGTCGGAAGGGGTTGGGAGCGCGACCCGAGCGGGCTGGTCCCTCGTCAGCAGGAAGCCGACTTCACTCCGACGGTCCCGCTGTAGGAACCGGTGTAGTTCGAGCCGCCGCCGCCTCGGGCTCCCTGAACCAGATCGGCCTTGAAGTTCTCCGGAGTCCCCGCGTGATCGCTGTTCTGGTAGGCGCTCATCTTGTTATCGTCGACCGGCTTCACGCCGACATCGCCGTAGTGCGGCGCCGCTTGGGAACCCGCGAACTGCGAGTAGACCGCGGCAGCCCACTTCCAGTTGAACGAGAACCCGCACTCGCTGCTCGAGAGGGTGCCCGACCAGGTGACGTGGGTCCCGCCTGGCAGGCCCGCGGACGTGACGTAGTACGAGTAGCCGGAGAGGAAGACGTCCCCGCCGTAGCTCGCAGGGACCGTGGTGATCCACTTGAACGCCGTCGTGCTGAACACCGTCGTCGCTGTCGTTGCTCCCACCGTGAAGTCAATCTCCGAGGAGAAGAGCGTCTTCGTGAAGGTCGTCCCATCCGGTTCGACAAACGTCAGGGTCTGCCCGGTGAAGTGGATGTTCGTATCGACCGTAGGTTTGGTGCCGGTGAGCTGAGCGACCGCAGAGAACCAGACGACCTCTCCGGACTTCAAGTCGAAGCTGTTGAAGTTCGACTCGATTGAGGTCGAAGTGTTCAATGCGTCGCTCGCTCGCGCTGCGGGTGCAGCGAACATCACGACGCCGATTACGAGCGCAGTCGCCGAGATGGCCGCTACCGCCGCCGATTTCGATGCGGTTCTTCGCATGGGTGTCCCCCAGGCCGATTGGAGGGCCCGTTTATCGGGCGGACTCTTAGGTCGTGTGCGATGGGGTAGCCCGTTTCGTTACGTCGGGTTCCGGGCGGTCGACTCCGGGCCAACCAGCCCTGAGACGAGTCAGTCCCTCTGACGGGTAAGCCCAGAGATCTCCTTCCGAGGTCCCCGCTTGCCGAGTGTGCTGCTATTGAACTCGATAGCCTCGCTCACTCCGCACGCCCCGGGACCCCCATGAAGGCCGTTGTTTGGACTCGGTACGGGCCGCCCGAAGTGCTCCAGTTGCGGAGCTTCAACGTTCCCGTCCCTCGACGCGGAGAAGTCCTGATCAACATTCGAGCGACGGCCGCGACCGCCGGAGACTGCGAACTTCGAGGGCTCAAGTTCTCGATCCTGCTGCGCGTCTTCTTCCGGCTGTTCATGGGCTTCACTGCCCCAAGGAACAAGATTCTGGGTCAGCAGCTCGCGGGCATCGTCGTAGGATTGGGCCCGGGTGCGTCGCGTTTCAAGAAGGGTGACCGAGTGTTCGGATCGACCGGTTTGAAGTTCGGTGCGTACGCCGAGTTCATCGCCCTACCGGAGCAAGGTGGAGGGGGGGCACTGGCATTGATGCCGGAGAAGCTGTCCTTCGAGGAGGCCGCGACAGTTCCCACCGGGGGTTTCGAGGCGGTCCACTTCCTACGAATGGCGGGCGACATTCGGGGACGCAAGATGTTGATCATTGGGGCAGGTGGTGGGATCGGGACGATCGGTGTCCAGCTCGCGAAGCTCGCAGGGGCCGAGGTTACAGCCGTCGATAGAACTGAGAAGCTGGACCTTTTGCGCAGGATTGGGGCTGACACGGTTGTCGACTACACTCGGTCGGACTTCACCCGAACTGGGAAAACCTACGATGTGATCCTCGACGTCGTTGGGGCGAGTCCATTCTCCGGCAGCCTCACCGCGCTCAACGAGAATGGACGATACCTGCTGGGAAACCCGAACGCGGCCGCGATCATGCGGGCGTTCAGGAGTCGAAGGAAAGGTGGTCGGCGGATCTACCTCGGATCGGCCCGACACGACCCCGCGGCCCTGGACTATCTGGGGCGCCTTATGGAGGAGGGGAAGGTTCGCCCGATCATCGACAGGCGGTTCCCGTTGGAGCAGATTGCCGAGGCCCACCGCTACGTCGAATCCGGGCTCGCCGGCGGCACTGTCGTCATACTTACTTGATGAATGGAAGGAATGGGTTGGTCATCGTCCGGATGGACCTCCGGAGTCGATGTATCGTCGCCCTAGAACAGGACCGACGCGGTGGCCAGCTCCTTCATGCCGGCCTCCATCGTCTGGGACGGGAGGATCCGCACGCTGTTCCACTGCTCAAGCCCGCTGTCGAAGATGAACTTGTCCAGCTGCTCGCTTCGGTCGCATTCAGCCACGAGCACAATCAGGTGCTCGCGGTTGACGTACGGTCCGGCGACGATCTTGACGTTGTGCTTCTTCGCGAGGTTGGGAATCTCTCCCGCCCCCTTCATCATCGCTTCGCGCGTTCGGGCGTTTCCCGTTGGGCAGACCTGGGCCGCATGTTCGGCCAAAAGTACGTAGTGCATTTCGCACCCGCCTGCGGTTGAGCAGGCGGCTGGGAAGAACCTTTGGGAAGTCCAGACTCCCTGAATGTCAGGGGGTAGCACGGCCTCTCATCCCGTGGCGGGATCTGGAAGCGGCGTTTGCTCACGATCGCCCTGCTGGCGATCGGTCACGCGGTCTATGGAGTTCCAGCCCAGCCCGTCGCTCTGGTACGAATGACGTTGTGAACCTGCAATCCTCATCGCACCCACGTCCAATCCCCTGGGATAGAGCAGCCTTCATCCGCCACTCGCCCTTGGCAGAGCTGAACTGTGGCGCCGAGAACCGCGATGAGGATCTTCCGCGGGATTGCTCCGCTACTCCTAGTCTTCCTACTCATCGCACCCCCTTCTCTAGGACTGACGTCAACGACGCCTCCGGGGTTCCACTACTCTCCTCCCTACGTGGGCGCCACTGCAGGGTGGGGGGAGACCAACATCACGCAGGGGTGTGGACACTTCCGGTTCACGGTCCCACCGATCGCGAACGCCAGTTCAGGCCGGGGAGACCTGGGAACACTTGCTTCGGCGCGCAACTGCAATAATTCGAACGGAACTGTGATTGCGGTTACGACCGGAGTCGGACTGTCGCTGCCCCTTAACTCGTCGCTCGGCTTCTCGAAGATTCGAGTCCAACTCATGATTACATCAAACGCCTCTTGGACCTATCGCGCGGGAAACTGCACTCCTGTTCCAGCGAGCAAGGGTTACTGTGGAGCGTCAGCCTCCTTCTCGGACTACGCCTCACTCAATCTCATCGATTCAACCGCTGGTCACTCGGTCCAAGCTTTTGGGTGGTATCCCGCTCCCTCGAACGGATCGGGAATACTCACGACCTGTTCTTCGGGAGCTTGCAATAGCAGTGTGAGTGGAAACCAGTCTGGTCACCAGTGGGTTCGGAGCAGTGTGGATCTCTACCTCGCAGCTTCTTTGAAGCCCGCTCATTCGTACTGGCTCGAGATAGATGTCGGATTCGAACTCTACCTCACCGCCTATGGCCCTCTGCCGTCAACTGGAGGATCAGCGAATGCGATGGAAAGCATGACCGTCGAAGTTTCTGACGTTGACGTTCGATAGAGCCCCGAACCGCGGTGCTCAGCCGGTCCAGCCGTGACTCGTGAAATCGCCATTTCAGATACCGATCCAAATCGAACCGTAACGAGGCCGCCGGATTCTCAGGGAGCTGCGTCGACCACCCCGGCAGTCGTGGCCTCATGGAAGGAGTCGAAGTTCCTCGTTGGCGCGGCTTCGCATGAAGGCGTAGGTATTTGGCCGAGGTCGAAGAATTGGCCATCGTGGCGTCCGCGCATCCAGGACTATTGGCGTTGGTCGCGGTTCAGCTCCTCATCTTCGTGCTTTCACTCCCGGGCCTCGGAATCGAAACTCGCACTCCGGGCCAGTATGCGGCATGGGCGGGTCCGATCTTTCTCGTCCTCACCCTCCTGGTGTTCCTCCTCGGAATCGGGGCATTGGCATCCAGCCGTTCACGGCCAACGTGGGTCCCCGGGCTCAGCGCAGGCCAAGGAGTGATGGCCCTCCTGACCAACCTGCTCGACATTTCCCAGATCGGTGGGCCGGCTCCCCCTACGGGCCCGCTCATTCTTGGTGTCGTGTCGATTGTTGTTGCGCTGCTGACGATCGGCATTGCGAGCTCTTCGAAGCGCTTTCGCTCCGCGTAGGAACCCTCGGCCCTTTGGGTTGGGACAGATGGCGCCGGCGTCCCGAACGGAACTGAGACTCCGAGAGTGAGCCAAACCCTCTGAGATTCGCCGATACAAGGAGGCGAGATACCGGCTTGGCGCAAGATCACTTGCAATTGGCCCGCGACTGGGGGGCATCCCACTCAGGCCTGACCCGCTTGCTCTCAGAACTCTCGAGTGCCATTACCCGAGGTGACGTGCGACCCAGGTCAGGACTCGTGAGGCCGTCGACACGAGATTGTTCGCGTCGGCGGTGTCGATAGTCTCCCCGTCGTACTCGATTGCGTTCTTGCGATCGAGAGCGTTCGACACTTGGGCTCTGACCCCGTCTATGCCTTCGAGCGGAATCCGGCCTAGCAGCGCCAAGACCTGTCTGTGATCAGGTCCTCGACTCCGCAGACCGAGGTGAAAGACGGTCAGGGCGTCGCAGGCTGAAATGACCGCATGCACGGCTTCGAGGCCGGCACTATTGAGGAGTCCCTCTTCCAAAGATCTGCGCGCATTCGCTTCGAACTCCTTCGCCTTGGTCAGGTAGGGGTGATAGCTCGACGGCGCGCGACTCTCGGTCCGAGGTCCCATTCGCGTCAAGGCCGGCTCGCGATGAGTTGTCCATGAGCTTGGACGTTCAAGCGGAATTTCTTCCACGATGGCCGCTTCAACTCGATTGGGCTTAGGTAAGTGGGAGACAGGTTGAGGCCAAATTCATCGCGGACTTGATCACCCAACCGCAGCATGATTGGCTCGAGTGCTGGCCGATCCGTTGCTGAGGCCAACTCAAGGAGCAGGTCGACATCGCTTTCTGGAGATTCTTCACCCCTAGCGACGGATCCGAACAGTGTCGCACGAATGAATCTCGCCCTTCGAAGTCCACCGCGAAGTCGATCGATCAAGAGCTCCGGCAGCTCTCGCTCCTCGCTCAGGAGTCGCTGCAGCGGCTGAAAGAGAAGATTGGATGGTCGAGCCTTCCACATGAGGCTGTTCCCTGCGCGCCCCTTCTCGACGAGGCCTTGAACCTCTAGGTTCTCCAAACTAGATTGAACATGGGAGACCGACAGATGCGCCAGCTTCGCCAGCTCCCGGCCGGTGAACGACGTTCCAGGGTACTTGCAGAAGATCCGGAGCAAGGCTAGGGAGCCTCGGCCCCGAAGGACGCCATCGAGTGCATCGTGGACCTTCATCGACCTATCTATAGGTCGTATGACCTATAAAGAGGTCACGCAATCGCTGGGTGGTGAACGGTCGGGATTTGGCGGAAAGCTCGCACCCAGGGTTAGCAGAGTCGCCGACCGGACCCGACCAGCCCCACTCCTCTCAGTTGGGCCGCGTGGCCCCCTAGGATGCGTGCAAGATCTATTGCACCATGCATGAGGGGCGACGAGAGTTGAACCTTACACGGTGGCGCCGCCACTCTCGGGGGGCCACTCAGGGATCCCGGGAGGACTTCGTCATTGGTGGGCTTCTACGAATTGCCAGGACCAGCCCGATGAGTGCGATGATTCCAGCAAGGGCGGCCCCCAGAATCCACCAATACCAGCTAGGAGGCAGAGACGGCGGGGTCTGCGTGGTGCCGCTGGACGTTCCGGTTGGCAGGGCGTGGACCGTGGGGGCGGTGACGCTTTCACCGGCGACTGTAAAGAAGCCACTGGAAAGGCTTGCGGTGAATCCCGCAGGCACTCGGACTGAGATGGAATAGGATCCGTTCGGGAGGTAGAGGATTATCGCGGAGGAGTTTGAGTAGAAGGTCTGGGAAATTGTGCTCGATAGCGACTGAATCGTGACACTCCAATTGGTTCCGTTTGGAAGACCGAACTCGACGACGATGACGGGGAAGGTTTGTGGCGTCCAAACGACTTCGACAGAGGCGTTAGCTCCGACGATGTCCAAGAAGCCGAAGAAGGTAGTAGTGTACCCCGCCACGGATTGGATGACGTAGCCGTAGGTCCCATTGGGGAGCCAGATGGTAACGTTGCTAGTCAGGCTGCTCTGAAACTGTGCGCCGACCGCCACAGACCATCCGGTGCCAGCGGGGAGGCCGCTCTCGTGGAAGTTCGCAGAGAAGACCAGCGATGAGGAGAAGTAGACGTCTACCGCGGTCGGGTCTGATCCCCTGACTATGACCGCTCCTGCCGAGGGAGTCGCTGTGAAACCGTAGATGTCACCGACAAGAAACGGGTAGTTGCCATTGGTCTCTTGGAAGACTATCCGGGGGAGGTCCGAAGCAAGCCATGTTCCGTTGAGAAGGACGGACCACGTTGAACCCGCCGGAAGACCTGCCTCCTCGAACGCGACCGAGTAGTTTTCAGGCGAGAAAACAATTGTCTGGATGAATGAGGTCCCCCAAATACTGAACGCACCCGTCCCCGCGGTGACATAGGACTTATCCGCTGATTCGGCAGTATAAGTGTAGGAGCCGTTCGTGAGTTGGAACGACACTCCGAGCTGATCCAAGGGTCCTGAACTCTCGGGGGAAAACCCGGAGGGCCCCGATGTCAGGTTCACATACCAAGGGACTCCAAAGGGGAGTCCGTTTGCAGCGAAGACGGCATACCAGGTCGTAGGGGCGAACACGATGGTAACAGTCGAGAAGGAGCCGTTCACAGTTACCACCCCCTCGCGGGGACTCGCCGCATAGTCGGCAATCGTCCCGACTGTGAAATTGTAAAACCCGTTTCCACGGTCGACGACGAACCAACTGTCTACTGACTCCTCGGTTGTCCCGTTCACGGCCACATCCCAGCCAGTACCCTGGGCGAGGCCAGATTCCTGAACCAGTATCCCACCATAGGTGGTCCGCTGCGTGAAATTCACGCCGAAAGAGGGCGGGAGGTGACCGAGGTCAACAGTTACGACGGACGGGACAGGATCGAATCCGGCGGTCGGAGGTATGACGAATTGATAGCCAGTCGCGAACTGGCACTGAGGTGGGGAACACAACTCGACTTTCAGCTGGGAGGTGCTGGAGTTCTGAGCCGGGCCATTTCGGGATGATAAGTTCCATTCGGTGCCGGTCGGGAGGCCTGATTCTGTGAACAGGACCTCGACCGTATCCCGAACTGGGGCGGTTGGCGAGAAACATTGGAAGGTGGAATTGAAAGTGTTTGTAAGGCACATCATCCCCGTATCTTGATCGTAAGCTACGCCAGATGGATCGGTAGTGTAAATGTAGTCGACCCTCTCATACGTAGTGTTGAGAAGGACCAGGTACTCGAGGCCGGCACCAACCCAGATCTGGCCGGTCTTCGAGTCGTACGCAATCCCTTGGAGGTCTGCGAAGCCAGGCGTGACGACCGGGATACTAGCAACGTTGATTCCACTGCTCGCGTTTAGAACAGAGACGTTTACCGAGAGTTCATTCGTCACATAGATCCTGTCTGAAGCGCTGTCAAGGGCTAGACCGTATGGTCCGGCTCCCACGACGATGGTAGCCACGACGGAGTGATTCAGGTCGGAGATCTTGCTGATTGTGAATGAGTTGTGGTTGGACACGAAGACGGCTCCGGTCGCCGGGTCGAACAGGACACCAATCGGACCCAATCCAACCGAAATGTTCGCGATGACGCTGCGGGAGGTCGATGAAATGACAGTGACGTTGTTGCTTCCTTCATTTGCCACGTAGACCTCCTGAGTGACTGGATCAAACGCCACTCCCATCGGTCTAAAGCCCACGCCCACGGAACCGAGTGAGGCATGGAGTGACCCGGAAAGAATGGAGAGGTTGTTGGATCCAGTATTCGTGACGAAGACCTCGTCGGCAGTCGGGTCGACTGCGACGCCGAAGGGCGACTGGCCGACAGGAATCTGAGCCGCTACTGTCCCAGTCCCGTTCGCTGCAATGACGTCTACCGTCGACGGTTGAGCGGCTACCCAAAACGATTGGTCAGCCCCGTTGTATGCGAGCCAGACCGGGAGAGGTGGCAGAGACGACTCCGCGCCGCCGGAGACTAGATGCGCAGTAGAGACGTTGAATCGAGGAACTCCCAGTTCGGGGCTTCCAAAGAGGGGATCCCAGGGCCCGGCATCGTGCGACCTGGGAACCTCAGACTGCAAGTGTGAGAGCGGAGATGTGCCCGGCAGAACTACGAGGATTACCAGAAGGCCGGCGCAATAGATGGCACGGGGAGAGGGGAAGAGTATGGCGAAACGAATCGAAGTCGATGTCACCGGCGATCGAGTAGTAACTGCGGCAGGCGACGCTCGTCGCATCTCCTTCCTCAGGCCGAGTCATTGTGAACGAGGCTGGCGGTATAACCCTGCTCACTGGCCGACATGGCCACGCTCCTGCAGATGTCTGCGGACGCGTCTCAGCTCCGCATCCATGCGGCCAGGTTTACGGCACATCGCCGGGACCTTCGTCCTCGAGGCACCCCCGCGGAACGGCGGCAAGACTGCTGTACCAGAAGCGGGTATCGCCGTCGGGAGCGAAACGACGAGGACAACCCCGAGGACCGGCGCGCTGCCTCGAACGGGAGATCTAGTCTACTGCTTGGCTCGCCGGGCGGGCTCCGAGTACTGAATCTGCACGGACTTTGGCATCTCGGAAGAGGAGATGGAATCCCCGACTCCAGTACGAGATCTCGGGAGTGAAGTCTGACGTGTGGCGATTTCCGCGGTCCAGCCCGCACTGCGATTTCCGGACCCACAAAATGCTGTGAACCCAGCGCTAGTTCAGCCTGAAAGGGTGGAGAGGCGGGGTGCACCACTTCCACGCAGAAGTCATTACCAAAACGGGAATGGTTAGGTTGACTTCCAAGATGGGTTCAACATGACACACGAAGTGGGTCGACGAGTGCTCGCGATCGTAGGCAGCCGAACTCGCGCTATCGTGCTGGCAGTCTTGGTTCATGCGAGCGGCCCTCTTACTGGCTACAGAATCGCGAATACCGGAGAGATTCCGGCCTCGAAAGTACATGTACAACTCCACCGATTGTCCGATGCTGGGATTGTTACCAGGGGCAAGCACGGGTGGATTCTTGCGGATAGATCGGTGGCCGAGATTTTTCGGGGACGAATGCGGATCGTCGGATGGGACGACTGGCAGCGGGGTCTCAAGCAGTCGCAGGCCCCCAATCGCGCCACACTCAGATCACTGCGACTGACGCCCATTCCGATCCCATCGCGAGGTGAGATTCCTCGGAACTCGAGACGGAAGAGTGAGAGACGGGCCAAGGATGACTTGTTGCGGCGGATGGGGCTCTCAACATCCCACCACGGCGATTCTTAGGCTCGTCCTGTCGCAGCAGGTGGACTCGAACCAATTCTTGAGGACGGGTTCCAGCCGACCCGAGCCCTTGCGGAAGAGAGCAGAAAGGGGAATTCTTCGGCTCATTGCACAGACTCATACCCTCACCGGGGGGGGACCCGGGCCCGACCTGCCAAGGTTGCAACCCGCGTTGCGCCAACAGCGTCGGCCTGGGCGCGATGTCACTGGGCGGGGCTAGGCAACGTCGATCGAGGAGACTATCAACCTGATGGTTTCGGAAACCTCGGCGATCGCGCCGACCTGGGTGCCGGTGGAGTAGGCGGCCGCGTTCATCCCAATCTCTACATAAAACCAGAGCCCGTAGCGATGGCTCGCGTTCAATTGGTGATGAACGAACAGGGTTACCGCCGCGGTGTTAGTTGCTCGCCCGTGCAGCGGCCCAATCACTGACGTCGAACAAGTCCCCGTGGTACAGGTAACCTTCGATTCGACATTCATCGATGGGGCATGATGCCAGCTGGCAACCGAAAGCACGTAGCCAGACGATCCTCCTATTGAATAGTCTATCAGTTCAGCGGACATCGTAACGCCAACGTTGGCGCCGGCCTCGCAGAAGCCGGTCCCGTTCGTGAATAGACAGGTTCCACTCGAGGCATTCCATCGCTGGAGGGCGGTCACAATCGCGTGAATCGCCAAGTGAGCGCGGCCAAGAGTGGAACTAACCGGGAAAATCACGGAACTCGTCACAATGGCCGCGGCGTAGCTTCCCGACGTTCCATTGGGGCAATTTGACGCTCCTGCTGCAGCCTGCGTCTGACCCCAACCTGACGACAAGTTGAGCGGCCCGACCGCCGGAAACGTCGAACCTGCGCCGCAGCCATACGCACTCGATCCGTTGAACACCGAACTCGTCGCGCCTGCAAAGGGAGCGACGATGCGGAGAGTGTACGCGGGACTCGAGCCTGGGGCACCGAAGGCGGGGGCGACGAGCAACCAAGAAAGCACGCCGATGACAAACGCAGGGGCTACCCGTCCCTTGAGTGTCAATACTGCATGGCCCATGGAGTTGCTTGACAAGCATGCACCTGCCCTACTTGGCCCCTTTCAACAGCCTCAGCCGCCCCGCCCTTCCCACCACGACCGCGGGCAATCAGAGACCGCTTGTGATCCGGGCGGTTTCGGACGGCTCCTCGTGGGACTTGCTCTCAACAGATCAGGCGGGACTGAGAATCAAGCCTACCGAATCGTGGGAGCGAGACAGCGGCCTAAATACGAGTTGCCAATCCAAAACCGCGAGGGACCCGTTTGTCGAGAACAACGAAGATCGCCATGGGAATCGCCTCGGCCGCGCTGTTTCTGTCTATGGTCGGAGTGGCGGCAGCCACCCCGAGCCCGAACGGACCAGGACAGCCTGGCGCGCCGGGGACGACGTGCGGCGACCAATACCCGAACACGCCCGGCCACTCCGTCGCCAACAACACCAACTCGGCCTTCAACGGCAACGGCCAGTCCGACCAGGTCTACGCCGGCAACCCTGGAACCGCGTCGCTGAACAACTCTAACAGCGCGAAGGCGGTCTCCCAGTACGACGTGGCCTGCTACCAGCAGTCGGTGCACTAGGCACGGAAGAGTCTCGGCAACCCGTTCAAGTGATGGGGGCTCCTATCGGGGCCCCCATTACGATCCCGCGTTAGCTTGGGCAATCCGGGCCCGTCGGAATATTCGGCGCCGGGCCCAAATTCACCTTGAACCCCGAGCTCCAGAGGGCTTCCGACTCGATCCCTTCTTCTCGGCCTTTGGCGAGTACTTCTCGCTCCAAATGTCGGACAGTTCGTCCCGTCGGGGTTTGTACACCTCCCCGTAGAAGCGATTTCGCGACTCGAGGACCGACCGATCGGCAGCAACCATGATCTTTAGGGCCTCGTCCCATGCCTCCTGGAAGTTCTCCTTGTTTCCGAACCGCCGGATGACTGCCAGGTCAAACTCCTCCCTCGTCTGGGCTTTGTCTCCGATACGGAAGGTCAGGTCGGGCTTCGAGGTGTCCCTAAACGCCTCGTCGTCCCCGAGACGATACACCTCGAGCCCCTTCGGCGCCGTCTCCCCTGAGCCTTGTCCTGGCTCGCTTGATGAACCACCGCGAAACCCTTGCTTCGCAGCGGCGAAGAAGATGGCACGATTCAATCCCCAGGAGAAAGCCGCGTCCTGAGGAAGACCGAGGGTCCTCGCGCGTGCAGCTTGGAGAATCGCCATCACGACAAACCGGGTCACTCGTCCAGCATTTCGTACCATCCCCCCCTCCTCGTACCGCTTGAGCCCAGATTACCCTGGGCGACTTACCGATTCTCCCCTCAACGGATCACTGGACTTCTGTGACCATTCAAACGATCGGTGGAAAGGGCGATCGGCTAGTCCCGAAGACGCGTGCAATTCATGTTTCAGGTTGGGTACGGCTCGATGGCGGGGCGTATGATCCTCCCACGAGCCGATTTGACGAGAGAATCCTCAAATAAGCAGGCCAGATTCAAGGCTGATGGACCGATTCCTGGTCGAGTCTCCCCACACCGCGGAAGACTGCAAGCAGGTCGTCAAGAACGTCTACGCTGAGGGATACATCAACAACTGCGACTGGGGCTGCGAGGCTGGGGTGCACAAGGCCTGGGTCACCATTGAAGCCGAGAGTGAGAGCCAGGCGTTGTGGGTCGTGCCGTACTCTCTGAGGGCCAAGGCGACGGCAACGAAGCTCGTGAAGTTCGACGCCGCGACGATTGAGGCGTGGGAACCGCGCTAGATCTCGTTCCCTCCCCCCCCCGCCCTGCAATCTCTGTTACATCTCTGATCTCGGGCGGGCCGCATGCGGTGCCCGGACGACCGCGCACGTCGGGTGGGATCATCCTCCTTCATCCGGAGGTACCGCCTGTATGCCTCCTGGAGCAGCTCTCGCCGGACCCTCGTGGGCGAAGTTGGTTAGGACCAACCAGATCGGTGGGACACGAGTTTATCTGAGATGTTGACCCGAATGTCCGTGGAGGAGTCCATGCTCGGAAGGGCTCTCGCGACGTTCCTCGGGTTCGTGGGCGGCGCCCTGGTCGCGCTCGCCGGCTTCGTGACGTTCCTCGGAGGTCTGCTCCGAACCGGCGTCGGGACGGGGTCCGCGGAGCTGGCCTCGAGCCTCGTTCTGGGGTTCGTTGCAATCGTTCTCGGAGTGGTCATGGTCATCGTCTCCCGACCTCGGCTCTTGTGGTGGCGAGGACGGAGCCTCACGACCGGCGTTTTGCTCATCGTGCTGGCGGTCGCCACCTGGGTCATCATCGGCGGAGGGTTGCTGATGGTGCTGGGGGTGCTCTTGGCAGTGATCGCGGGCCTGATCTTCGTCGTCGAGGAGTTCACCCATCGTTCATTGTTCTCGCGGCTGGGGTTCGGACGGCGGCGCATCTTCTGAACCCGTGGAAATGGGCGTTCGAATGCGTACACCTTCCCACGCCCAGAGCGCCCCCAGACAGCTGGGAAGCATTTGTCGCCCGAGAGATGATTGGGGCGAGGCGTGACGATGCCGAGGAAGCGGATGCTCGTGCAACCTAAGGCGAAAGGCCCCTCCGAAATCGCCCCGGGGATCTACGTGGGAGGGTGGAAAGATGCGACGAACTTCCAGGGCGCTCGCTTCTGCGTGTTGGACGAGGCCCCGCCGGACATGCCTCCAGCGACCCATGTTCGAATCTATGACGAGGGGTCCGGTCGTGCCGACCCGAAGAGTCTCGACCGCTTGGCTCGGGCCATGGAGAAGGCCCACGCGGCGGGGGAACCGGTTCTGGTCTTCTGCGGGCACGGAGTCCGTCGGTCCCCGCTCGGCGGCGTGTGGTACCTCCGCCGAACCGAGGGGCTCTCCCTAGTCGATGCCTATGACCGCGTCAAAGCCGCGCGACCCAAGGTCGAACACGCACGGACTTGGGTCGGCAATGCCGACGATCTCGAGCGCGCCTGATCAGGAGGATCCAAGCTCCCCGAGACTGGGGTCGATGGCCCGCGGGTCGCCGAGCAGAGTGGACGGTCCGTATCGGAGAGTTCGCCGCCGGACCCGACCCCGAAGCCGCGTCGATCCAGTCGTGTGACTCAAGCTACCGGCTCGCCGCGTTCGATCGCAATCGAGAGGAACACGAACGCCGCGAGGAAGGCGACTCGCGATTCCCTCAATTCCGGCTAAGGCACAGTATAACCCCCCGCCTCGGTTCCTCGGGCCTGAGTGATCGGAGTCGAACACATGGAGAGCAACACCGAACCTGAGAGCAAGACAGTCGCCGAGAAGATCGTCCACGTGCCGGTCGAGGCCGGTACCGTGATCGTCCAGGGAACCGAGACCGTGATCCGTGACGGCGCTGCCGTTGCGCTCGCGGCCGGCGAAGTGATCGTCGAGACCGGCAAGTTCGTTGTCGCCGCCACCAAGACCGTGGCGGTCGACACTGTCGACGCTAGCCGAGCGCTGGGCCACGACGTCGGGCGCGCGGTCGCCCCTGCGACCCACCCGGTCGCGGGTACGGCGACGGCAGAGCCCGCCACGGGATCGGTCTAGGGTACGGCCGGTTCCCGGACGAACCCTATGATGGGAGCCCACCGTATCGAGCTCCCATCCTTCGGGTTCGTCTCCAGCGAGGGCCGGGGCGCATGCGATCGGACGCGGCCGGCCCAGCGAACGGGCCCCCCCGGTCCGCAGGGCGATCTTCCGACAACCCCTTCCATACGCTCGATTCCTCCGAAGCCCAGGGCGATGGGCGCTAGTCGCACCCTGTCCCCCGCGCATCCGATGTTGTCACTTCGCGACCCGGTTCCCTGAATTCGAATCAAGGAAGCGACTATCCCATCGCCGCAGTTCTTCGACCTGAAGGTAACTCAATGGCGCAACGTAGTCTCGTGACAATTTTGGCGGCGGTCGGCGGAGTGCTCGTCATCCTCGGGGGGCTCATCGGATTCCTCCTCAGTCTGAATCCGGAGGGATTTGGACCTCGGCTCGAGGGCGCGTTCGGCGCGCTGCTGATGGGTGCCGTCGCCGTCATACTGGGCCTGATCATCTTGGCGTTCTCCGGCTACACCCACTACCGCGGCGTGGACCGGAACGTGACCGGTGGACTCGTTCTGTTCGTCTTGGGCGTCGTCACCTGGGTCGTCGTTGGTGACTGGGCCCTCGTGGCGCTCGGGTCGTTCCTGACCGTCCTGGCTGGAATCGTGCTCGTCGCGCAAGTGATGCTCGCTTCCCCTGGAGCTCGGACCACACTGAATTCGTGAGGTCGGACCCCCACGGGTCCGCCAGCCCGGGCGACGTTCGGCCGCAAGGATCGAGCGCCGCCCGAGCGCAAACCGGTGCGATTGGCCGACACGCCCGCGAATCGACGACCCGAGGGTCACCCCTCGGCTCTCGGGGAGGGTCGGGGAGGGGAGTGGCGACGGATCGCGGCCAAGCCCCCCCCGCCAGGCGTGGGAATCTTTGAAACGGGGAGGGCCTGCCCTGCAGCAGCGGCTTGCGCAGGGCCGGCTCTTCGAATGGGGGGGTAGTACCAATTCGAGATTTCTTGCACTACCCCCTCCCCCGGCTCAGTCGTAGGCGTAGTCCGGTGGAAGCTCGACCCCCAGGAGATCGTGCGTCGCGCCGATGCTGTCGTAGCTAAGACGGCTGCACGGGTTACGGGGCCGGGTAGAGCTTCCCGACACGCTGACCGCAGCAACGACCGAACCGACACGGTCGTACCCGAAAGCGAAAATGGCCTAGTCTCGACTTGACCCCGCGAACGGGAGGCGGAGGAGACCTCTTCTGTGAGTCCACCCCTCCCGGCTCGACGGCAGATGGGTAGGGGGGCCGGGCCACCGGGGTGCCAAACTGGGCCGGAGAACGGGTCGAGGTCGGGGTGGGTCTTGCCCGCGTGTAATCGTCACGATCTTTACTCGCCCGACCGAAGGTACCGCGACCGTCTCAGCGATTGCGCCCGCGACCGCAGGAGTTACCGCTTTCTCGGCGAATGCGGCCGAAATCATGACGTGCGACATCTCGTCGGTGGTGTTGACCTGGGAGTGGTCTCGATCCTCAGGCCGGAGCTGCGGAGTTGATGACTCGGCGTCGACTACCGTCCCCCGCACTAACCGTCTTGATGATTTCCGGAGTGTCGGTGATGCTCAGCGTACCCTTGGCGACCCTCGCGGACAGTCCGTTGGTCTCCTCGGTTGCGAGTTCACCAACTTCGCCGATGGTCGCATCGACAGGACCCCCCTACACGGGGTCGTACTCGACTCATCTGAATGGGTCTGTAGTTCTTGGGTGCGCGTCGCCCGGTACCTACGGGTACGTCCCGTGGAACCCGACGGTGGGGAAGGCCGGGGTGCTGGTATCGGCCCAAGTTGGATCCCCGTGCAATGGAACGGGAGTGACCAGCGTCGTGGCGGGCGCAACCAACGTCCTCTTCATCCCACTGAGCATTATTAATGCCTCGACCGTTCCGGGAACGGTAAAGCTCCAGGCAAAGGTGACTTTCCACTACGGATGGAACGTTTCTGTGGGCGTATGCGCGACGGCAAAGGTCAACGGGTCATCGTGTCAAGTATCGGAATCGGTTGGCGGAGTAATCGAAGTGCTCCTGTATGATTTCACAAGCAACACGACGCTCAGGGCCCTATCTGCTTCGTGGGGGAATTCTGGCTTTCCTGGGCTTACGGCTTACCAGAACACCACGTGCACCACTTACGGTTGCACGGCCACGACGTACGGTAATCTTACAAATACCGGCACTCTCACATCAAAGGTGGACCTCTATGAGTCCTGGAGGTCCCACCTGCGAGCAATCCCCGGCCATCGCTATGGACTTGAAGTCGGCTTCGTCGCGCTTGCCATCGCTAAGTCCTACGCTCTGGGCGCATGCAGCCTGTCGGGCGCGGCCGTCTCGACATCAATCGGCGCCGCGATTTCTGTCCCTATGATTACGATAAAGTGAAAGTCTGTCGAATCGCTCGTCACACAATCGCCCGGCCACTTTGAGTCTCCTTTATTCCTTCGCCGCGCTCGGCATGAACGCCCTCAGGTCCGCCACGCACCCGCCCGCCCGCGGACCGCGACCTAGACCACTCCCGGCGGAGCAATCAGAATCGCGTTCCCGCTCGGACCCGGAGTCAGGGACGCTGACGCCGAGACGCCTCCATGCAGCGCGGCGTTGGTCGCCCCCATGGTCGCACCTACCTGGGGCGCGAACTCCACCAGCACAGCGTAGGAGTCACTGGATCGGAACGAGCTCTTGAAGGATGTGCGGAAGGTGTCGAAAACGTGCACGGGCCCTGCGTTGAGGATGCCCGAGACGTTCGAGCAGTACCCTCCCCAGCAGGAGGAGTAGTTCTCAACGGATCGGACCGAGAGGAAGTACCGCTCGGCACTGATGTACTTCCCGTGCCGACCTGCGCTGAGATCGAAGAGCCACTCCAACACGTAGACCAATGTCACCGCGGTCGTCCCACACGAGAAGTTCGTGGGCGTCAACGTCGTACACGTACCGTTCTCCGCGGAGACCCTTGAGATGAAGTCGAGCGTCAGATTCTCGAAGATCGTATGCGTGCCTGACAACGTCGGAAGAGTAACGTCAAGTACGAAGCCCGAGAACGCGTACGCCTCGCTTTCATTCCTCACGGGCCCGGGTCCGCAAGGGGAAGAGGTGGCGCGGTTCGAGTAGGTGATTGTGCCCGCGCTCGAGTTGAGGCTCGGCGCGGTGTCGACGTAGCTTGCACACCCGGTCGCGGTGACCGCGCTCCACGCGTGCCACCCGCTCGTGGCAAGGCCGGGAGATGTCGGCGCGGAAAGCGCTCCCTGAGGGATCGCGAGTAACACGACAACTCCAAGACACGACAGAAATGCCGGCAGGAGGGCTGCGATTCTCACCACTCTCACGCTGCCCGGCGCACGCGGGGGGACGCGCCCGAGTCACTTAGGCCTTCCCTTCGGTCGACATTGTACTACCCCGGCCATCAACGCTGGCTACCCCTGCCAAACTCTCCAGCCTCCCCCGATCTGCCCAAAGAGTCATCTGACGAGTTTCAGTCAGGCTGTAGTGGACCAGAAGCCCGACGGTTGGGGACCGGCTGCCGCAGGAACCAAGCCGGGTCTTGGCGAGCGTTTCGACGATTGGCTGTATCACAACCGGTCCTGGGTGCTCGTCGCCGCGACGCTGGGTTTCGTCCTCAACGTCCTCTACTGGTTCCTAAGCAATCTGTTTCCGACAAGCCCCCAGTTCAATGGCCGAGTAGAAGCGACAGACACGGCCGCATCCCTCGCTCTCGCACTCGCTACGATCTCACTATCGGTTGCCGCCTACGTTACGGCCCGAGTCGGTGACAAGCAAGAGCGAGCGGCAAGAGCACTCGCGCGCGCTGCCCAGTACCAAGCCAACATCGCCCTGGAACAGCTGAAATCGCAGGCGCACCCTTCGCTCGCAATTCAGTTCCGAGCCGAGTCAGCGAGGGCCGGCCAAAGCAGCGAAACGCGAACCCTTTCGCCCGGGGACCTAATGGCTCTCGGGGGCGAGGACCTCGCCGTCTACCTATTCAATCGAGGTCCAGGTATCGCTTGCGAGATCGAAGTGCTAATCGAGGGACTCGGGGCTGTCCCAGGCTTTGATGGGAAGACCCTCCCCAAGGCGGAGCGGTGCTCACGAATGCTTGGGCCAGGTGAGTCCACGCAAATCACCTTTCCCGGACCACTCTTAGGCGAACTATGGCCCGGGATCAGTGTGGGACAGAAGTTTACCATCCTGATCACCGCAACCGCGAGCGACACCCTCGAAGCTGATTTGAGCGAATTTACTTTTCTCGCCCGAGGGGGACTGATCGCCGAGCAGGTCCACGATCTAGACGGGAAGCCCGCTCTGGCGTGGCGAATCCTTACTGACGGGGAGTTCGACCGACTCAGCAGACGGCAAGCAAAGCCGAATGACCTGTCAGATGTCGTTGGGAATGCCGGGTTCCGTCGAGTCAAAAGGCCGCCGATATCAATGGCATAGTTGGCGTCTCACGCTACTGATGATGATTAGAGAGTGGTGGGCCCCGACACCTTGTGGCCAGGGTCTACGTGCCTAGAAGTTGAGCGTGAGAACGCACTTTCGGGGTCCGTCGGATAATCTCCCACCCGATTGAACTGCCAGGCGGGTAGCCTAGGGAACGCCCGCTTCATCGAGCTTCTCCATCAAGAGGCTCGCGAAAAAGAGGTGCCGCATCGCCCGGGGTTCCTCAATTTCGACATTGGCGTGCGCCTTTGGGTTCCTGATTCCAATCATGGAGCCCGCGAACAGGAGCATGTGCCCCCGTTGTTCATTTCTCCCGCTGAGAGTCGTCTGGTCGCCTAGCACAATGATTGGACGATCCGGTGAAAATGCGTGGTTCATAAGGTCCGCGCCGTCGAGTTCCGGGCCGCCCTTATTGAGGACGTCAGCCTTCACCCGAACGTTGACGTCCTTGAAGGCCGCTTCAACTGAGTCGGCGAAATTCTTAGAGCGGAATCGTGACACCGCGACGCTCTGAATTCGGGGGTGCAGCAGCGGCCACCACGTCGGGTCACCCTTGGCCCGGCGGGCTTGCAATCGCGCCCGAAGGTCAGGCGATTCCTCAAGGACCGCTTTCGAAAGTCGGGCGAGCAACGCTGACCGCTTCCCCGAATCGCTTAGCCCGCGTTGACGGCAAAGCGAGGCGAGGGAGGATGCGTCAAGGAATGCGAGGGCCTTTCTTGGGTCAAAGTAAGGGTGCCGTAGGAGCCTCGCAATCCCGTCGGATTTCGTTGGGGACCCAATTGTTCCAAGGTCTCCCAGGAGTTCATTGATGTCCTCTTTGGACAAATGTCCGCCTAGAATGAGCCGAGGTAGCGGGGTCGTCGGATCTATTTCTGCCGTATTGGCACACCTGGCATCGGGTGAGGGTCCCGGTGGTTAACTCTACCGCGCAACGCCCCTGCTCGACAGTTGGCCGCGTCTCCGGTTGAAGACCGTCCTCCGGCTCACCCCGAGCCTCACGGCGACCTCCGTCGCGCTCCCGTTGTAGAAGTCCGGGTCTACGTACCGCTTCGCCCTACCGCCGACCGCTCGCAGTCCAAGGACTCGGGCGTCCTCGAGCCTGTTCGCCTCCTTCCCGAGCCCGACCAAGTTCTTGCGCCGGACCAAGACGTGCCTTAGGATCGCGCGCCCTTGGGAGTCGAAGATGTACTTACGGTCTCGGTGTCGAACAAAGTCCTCGACCACCGACCCCCAGGATCGCTGGCGCGGCTCGTCCATCAATCCCGCTCGGCGACCGTCGTCGTCGGACCGGATGAACGCGACCAGCTCGGACCGCATCTCGTCCGGGTCGTGAGAGGGCTCCAGAAGCCGGGCCGTTAGGAATGTGAATGGTCGCATGTCGCCGAGCCTCCGGACCCTCGGCAACAGGTTCGGGGTCGAGAGGGAAAACTCCGAGGTCGCCGGAACCCCGGCGTACTCGTCGGCGGCGTCTATGCCCCTCTCGATGATTCGCTCCCAGAGCCGCGCGACCCACTCCTCCCGATCCTTCCCCACCTGGTAGGAGCCGAGTCCGTGGTCCGAGGCGGCACCTCGAAAGACGTAGGGCCGACCTTCCTCGGTTCGCACGAATAGGCAGTACCTCTTCGACGACTGCCCATAGAATCTCGGCTGGGTGTCGAGGCAGCCCTTCGGGTACTCCTCCTTCGGGGCGAACTCAGCCGTCTCGTCCTTCAAGAATGGGGCTGGAACCGAGTAGGGGTTGAGGTGCTCCAGGGCAGCCGTGACCTCTCCCACGAGATTCGAAGGGCTCACGAAGGCAGAGTCCGTGTCGCAGTAGACGAATTGGCCCCCGAGCTGTCCGACGAGTGACTCAACGGTAGCCAGAAGAAGATGGGACGATGAAGTCAGAGCTGTGCCGACCAGGGGGCAGTAGTCCGCGCCGGGCTCCTCGACCTCCTCCTCCTCAGTCTCGAACGGCTCGTCAGTCGCGCCGTGAATGCGAACGGTCCCGGACCGGTTCGTGCGGTTGACCTCGACAAAAATCCCGTAGCTCCCGGCATTGCAGATCGTCTTGAGGCCGTCCGCGCGGTGCTTCCAGCCCTTGGTCTGGTCCCGTTTCTCGATGATGCGCGCCTCCACTAGGGTCTGAATGAGTCCGTCGCCCGGACCAACGTCGACACCCAGTACCTTGACGGGTCGGACCCCTTGCCGGCCAACAGGCTCGAAGGTCGTCGCCCGGACGATCCTCGGTGTCGTGCCGCCGAGCAGTTTGGCTGCCAGCACGTCGGCGACCATGTAAGGCAGGGTGAGGCCCGGCTCCGTCGTTACCTGGTTCCAGCCGATGGTCGGTGCCCCCGTGGCCGCTCCATCGAACGTCGACCGAACCGGCAGGATCGCACCGTCCGACGCAACCTCGCAGAGAGTCCACATCCGAGGGTCGAGCCACGTCTCTCGGCGAAGGAGGTCTTGGACGGTGAGGCTGTCGACCCAGCTCCGGACCTCTTCTGTCGACGTTCGAGTCCGAATGCTCTCGGCTGTCAGGAACCGCTCGGCCCCGAGCAGGCAGTAGAGCGACGGGTACTGGGACGTGAAATCGAGGACCCTAACGTCCTGGACCTCAAGTCCCCGGACCCGGTTCTCGACCTTTCCGGCGTAGAACGCGGCCATGAGCCGGCCGTTGAGCTTCGGGGTTAGCTTCGGGGGAACGATCCCGCGCTCCTCCCAGAGGGCCTTGGCGAGCGTAGCTGAAGAGTAGAGGCGCGACGGATGGACCTTGAGCCCGAAGGTCGTGTACCGCTCGCGACACTTCGAGTAGACCTCCCAGGTAAGCTCAACGTCGTTGAGACAATAGTCGAGGAACCGACGGGTGGCCGGCCCGCCATAGTCTGCCTCGGTCTTCTTCCGAACGCAACCGAACGCCTCGCCAGCCGACTTCAGCGAGTGCTTCTCGCCAGTCAGCGCTCGGACGAAGGTTCGGCAGTCGACGAAGGCCCCCTCATACTTTCGGAACCGTCCCTTGGTTCCGGTACAGGAGATAAACGACATGGCTGAGTGGACACGCTCGACCCGGACCCGAGGGACGTACGCCCACCGAAGATTCGACCGAGGAATCAACGAAAGAGTCCAGGCTCGCTTTCCGGCGATCTTTCGCTTGGGCTCCCACTCAGCAGCAATCCGCGCGAGGTCGAACGGAAGGTTGAACCCGACGACCACCGCGCGCTGACCGACCGCTATCGGTAGGAACTCCTTGGTCACAAACTCGAAGAGCGGTAGGACGGTGGCTTTGTGTCCGGCTGCCCAGTTCGAGATCGTTTCGCGTTCCTTGGCCGTCACCTCTCCCGTAAACACCATGGTGCGAGCCAGGCGACCGTTCGCGTAGATCTGAGCGATCCCGAACCGAAGCTCCTGCCGGTTATCGGTGGTGGTCTCCGTATCGAAGACCAGAGTCAACCGGTCGTTCGGTCCCAGTTTCGCAGGGGGTTCGGACTTCCGTCGGGGTTTGACCGGCTCCTCGAACACGCGGAGGAAAACGGGGAACGCCTCCGGAGCAAGCGAGTCCGTCACGGCAACCTCCCGGCAACCCGGGCATACTGTTCGCGAACCGACGCGGCCAGCGCGAGGTACGCACCGGACGCGGCCTCAGGAACGTCCCGGGCCTTGAGTTGCAGCAGGTCATGGACCCCGAGGAGCAGCAGCGCCAGGTCGAGATCGGGGGTTCGCTTCATCCTCCTCCATTCGTGGGGCCAGAGGTCCTGCCCTTCAGTGAATCGTCGATGGCAGGGCCGGCACATGGGAACGGTCAGGTCTCCGTGTCTCCGACCGGCGACGTGATTGTCCTCCAGCTCACCGCTCCTTCCGCAGACTGCGCACACGGAATCCGCGGAAAGTGCTCCGCTCCGCAGCTCTTCCAGCCACGCTTGGGCCTCGTCGTGCGCTACATCCAGGGCCTCTCTGCTCTTCTCCGCCGCCCGTGCCAGGATCGCGGTCAGGTCCCCCGTCGCCGAACTCAATCGCTCTCCTCGACCCTCTCTGGTTCCGCGTAGAGGTCGGCGAACGCACCGAAGTCCGACTCCGACCGTTCGACAGCGGCCCGGATGGCCGCCGGGTCCGTCTCGAACGTATGGACCGTGCCGCTTGCATCGCGGTAGGTCTTCCCTTCGAACTCAGCAAGTCCGCCGGGGTCGCCGGTCTCAAGGTAGTGCCCGACGGCGTTCGAGTAACGGGAGAGGAGGGAGGCCGTTCGGGAATCCCGGACCAGGACCTCGACCCGGGTCCCGTTCTCGTAAGACTTGAGCCACCTTTCGACCCGATCTAGGCGAGTGGGGACCCATCGACCGCCGAGCTTCTGGAACGCGCCGGAGGCCCTCCTAACGGTCCTTGGGGACATTCCCCGGGCTCGTGCTAGCTTGGACAGCGATCCCTTGCTGCGGCGCGCCTCCGACACGACTTCGAGGGCTCGGCGCCGGGCAAGCTGCTCTCGACGTGATAGATATGCAATGGGAACCCGTGACGGGGGAGCCCGTGGAACCTCCGATAGCGGAGCCCGCGAAGGGCCGGGATGTCGGCGGAGCTGTCCGAGCGTCGCGGTCGGGTAGCGGGCATGGCCCCGGTGGATGCGCGCGGTGTAGGGTGACCGGGAGGACTGACCCTTGGCCCACGATTCGAACGTGGGGTGTTCTCGGGAAAAACGGCGCGCCAAGGGTCACCCCCCACCCTTCCGGAAGGTCGCATTCCGTGCGAGCAGAGCGTGGAGAATCTTCTGGTCGGTAGGGAGAAGGAATCGCAGGACGATCTGGTTCGGGGTTTCGTCAGGGTGACGTTCCTGCTTTCGGATTGCCTCGGACCAGACATCGTCGACTCGCTGACGGCTCCGAGCTACCTCGGACGCCACGGCGTCCTCGATGGGATGGACCCTTCGCGCGTGGGCTTGGCAATCCCCCGCGGTGTCGAACCAGGCGCGACAGTCCGGGCACTGGCTCAGGCCAAGGGCAGCCGGACCGGTTTCGGCGATCTCGCGCTGCCGGTTGGCGACCTCCACCTCTCGCTGTCGCGTGACCGCCGCCTCCCGGGCAATCTGGGTCTCTCGCCTTTTCGCGGCCGTCTCTCGCTCGTTGAGCGTTGCTTCGCGCGCATCGAGCGCGGAGCGGGTGCTGGTCGAGTGGGTCAGCCGGCGGTGGCCGGCGAGGCCTTGCGCCGTCTTGAACGACTGGTCGCAGTCGTCGCACCTAAACTGTTCGGCTGTCGTTCCCTCGCCCGGCTTCTCGCCCTGTTCTTCGTCCATTGGGAGCGCCCCAATGGACTCCTTTCAGGCTACGCTATTGGGACAATTTCTGACGGGGGGGACCGTTGTCGACGGTCTCCCCCACGACCAAGCCGCACTCGGTGCAGTTGTACTCCCCCGTTCCCGCGTCAAACGCCGGCCTTCCGACGAACCCGCACTTGCATCGGAACTCGTTTTCATTGCCCGTGCCTATGGGCCGCCCCACGTCACTTCCCACGGAGAAGAGGACCAGGGCCCGACACTGAGGGCAGTACACCCCAGGTAGCAGGTCGGTCGGTCGGGCTCCCATCTTCTCCCGTGCGTCAGGGGTGAGGAACTCGTCTGCGGGGTAGGGCCCGCTACCAGTCGGAACCATCGGGCCGAAGTAATCACACGAGTCACTCGGGCACTGGAAGTCGGGAGTGAGTTCGGCCATTCGGGCCCTAGCCACCCGTTTTTCCGTCGCCCTCCTGTCGGTGGGTCCGACGTCGCGTCGGAGCACATCCTCCTCGGTGGGCAGGTCGTCCCTGTGCGGGTATCGCTCGGGAAATCGTCGAAGCATCTCGTCGCGGATGAACTCCTTCAGGTCGAGGTTCTGACCCTTGCCGCCGAGCCCCAGCAGAGTGCTGAGGTCTGGGCAGCCCGCGACACACTCCCAGGGACCGTCGAGGGGCGGGTATCGGGCCTCTACTATGTAAGAAAGGTCCGATCGCCCATTGGATGTTGTACCGCACGAGTTTCGGACAGTGAGGCTTGCGTCGGGGGGGATTGCCTCCCCCGGTCCTATGATTCGAAATCGGGCGCGCAACTCCGCAATGCGCCGTGGATCGCCTTCGAGCAGCTGGCGAATACGAACGCCGGTCTTGATTCGGCCCTTGCTCCTCTGGTAATAGTCGCGGTCGTACGCCTGCTTCGCGGCGCGCACCGCGGGCTTCTTGCGATAGCGAGCCTGACGAAGCTGTCGCTTCGACCTCTGAATGACCTTTGGGACTCGTGGCCGGACCACGATCCTGAGGAGAGGGTGCCGATACTTGGGGCCTGCTCTCAGCACTCGTCAGGACTCGTGAGCACTCGTCGAGTACTCGCTTCAGTGCTGATATGAGGCATGCCTGAATAGCGTCGACCCACCGTGCAGGGGCGGAAACTCTACCTCCAGCTCGCCGAAGCGAGCTTTGAGAACTCGCTTTCCTTCCTTCGTGACGCAGAAAAACTTCGACGGCGAGGGAGCCGCGGCCATGCTTACTCGATGCTCGTCCTTAGCATCGAGGAGGCTGCCAAGGCGTACCTCTACAAGCTCGCGGCCGAGGGGGTCTATCGGATAGTCGCGAAGAAGCCGAACGGGGTTTCAACCTACTCTGAGACCCAACTTTTCGATCACAAGTTCAAACACGAGATCATCGCACGACTGATCGTCCAGGCGATTCTCCTCTCTCCACTCGCCAAAGTTCTTTCGAAGACTCGACGAACCCAGTTTACACGGAAGGAGGTAGAGGGGATGCTTGCAGACCTACTCCACGAGCAGCAGCTCATGCAGATTCGGTTGAGGCCCGGAGGCGGGCCTGAAAAGGAGATCCGTCGGGTATTCGAAACGCTTGAGAGGGCGAACCACCGGAAGAACTCGGGCCTGTACGTGGGACACAAGGATGGGAAAATCACCCGGCCCAATGACTGCACGAAGAAGGCCCTCAAGGAAGGGTTCGAGCTTGCCGGTGTGGTATGCGAGTCCGTGGGCGAGATTCTCGACTTGACCCTCAGCCCGGAACAGAAGCGTCGAGCTGCCACCTCAGTCCGCGAGGTGGCCGCCGCCCTCAAGCTTGCGAACGCAAGGGCACCTACGACCTCGACCGTCCCGGCAAGTCCGCCGCAAGCCGCTGACGTACGCCCGCGTAGAGCCTGAGCGGCTTACCCTCGGCCGCCCTCCGCTTCATGTAAAACAGCCCAGCCTTCGAGATTCCGACCTCTCGCGCCTCGGCGTAGGTCATTGACGCGACCCGATCTTTGAGGTCAGCCGAGGCATGTCCAGAGTCTTCTATCGCGAACGGGTAGGAGAAATCGAGCCGCCCCTTCGCTCCGGTCAGGTGTCGGGCCAGCTTCCGAGCGGTCTCTTGGATCAGCGTCTCGAAGGAGTGATTTCGTCCCCCGAGCGTCACCTTGCGGTTGAGGTTCGCCGAGAGTCGGTCTAAAAGGACCTTGGCGGCGGTCGACCGAAGCCGAACATGATAGTGCTCGGTCACGATGAAGTCGGCCTTCTGGTCGAACTTGCCGTCCCGAAGCAGCTCCAAAACCGACAAGTCTACGAGCCACCGGAACGGCTCTTGCAGGTCGTAGGCGAGGGGGAGCTTCGAAGGTGCGGCTTCGTGGCAGAATCCGATTTCCGGGAGGAGTCCCACCGAGACGATCGCAGACCGACAGGCCGACTCCAAGAGCGAGTAGCCGTAGTTGAGCAGGGCATTCGTCGGATCGGCGGCGGAGTTGCTCCAGGAGCGCTGAGAGGAGCGCCTGGAGACGAACCCCGACTTGGGCCATAGGGTCTCGATGGCCTTCGCGTATTCCTTCCAGTGAGCTTGGGCGACCCGCGCCTCGTAGGTCCGGAGGTCGTTGAGCTTCGACCCCATCGGCCCCTCGGACTCCTTGCGGATGGGGTCCGGCGAGAAAGATAGGCTCCGGCTCAGTGCCTCCGCTAGCTCGACCGTCTTCGAGACCTTGGCCCGAATGAACTCCCGGGCGATCCTGAGCCGCCGGACCGGGTCGGAGTACGCCCCGACCTGAGCTACCCGCAGCTCGCCGTTCGATGGACCCCGTGGGAGAATAGTCGATAAGACCGACCCGTTCCAGCGGAGAAGGGTAACCGGCACGTCGTGAATGGCCAGGAACCGAAGGGCCTCGAACGAGACTGACCCCGTCATTGAGTCGATGACGACCGAGTCGAATGGGAGCTGCTGGGGCCGGTAAACCTCCTTCCGGCCCTCCGACCGCCAGTCGACTTCGAGGGTGCGGCCGTTGACCCGGACGGAGGTGCCGAAGCCCGAGAGGAGGAGGGGGTGCATCGGGGCCGTCCTGTTACTGCTCGGCTGGGCCGGCTATCAGGAACGCTCCGCACTCGCGGCAGTGGTAGGATGTCCCAGCGTACTCTTCTTTTCCACTCCTTGGGACCTTGACGCGCATCGCCGACATCGAGCTCTCGCACATCGGGCACTTGGTCGTCTTTCCTCGGGCCATGCCGTTAGAGAAATCAGTTGTATAGTTAACACTTCCTCAGTAGATTCAATATACAAATGGCCAAGACACGGGAGCCGACCGCCTATTGTCGGTGCGCGGACGGTCGTTACATGACCGTAACCCGCCGAATCTCCGGCTCGACCACCCACAAGAGAACGTCTCCTCGTTGGACATTGAGGATCGTGGCCACTCCCAAGGGAACGGTAGTCCGCAAGGAAGGTGAGTTCGGTTTGCTTTGATGTACCCTTGTGGCGAAGGTTCGGGCCATGTACTGAGCGGTCGAAGAAGTGGGCGAAGAAGGAGAGCTAAGAGGAGGCGGATGAGTGGTCGGAACATCAGTCGATGAGTCCATGTACGGGTTTTCCCTCAACGAAGAACATGGCCATGCGAGCTTTCGCGATGAGCGCGAAATCACCCATCCCAGAGTCACTCGACGCAACGCCGAGGGCCCGAGGAGGCGCCCTCATCGTCGCGATCTTGCTATCCCTCGGATTCCTTCCAAGTCTTTCCCCCGTTTCACATGGCGCCTACGGACCCGCGAGCGGGAACGCGGGCTCCGGAGCGAGCGGCAAACCGTTCGGTAGCGGGCACCTTCTCCTAGCCGGAGCAGCGATTCGACCTGCCCCGCGAACGGCATTCCCCTCCCTCGCGGAGGGTGCGAAGGCAGTCAGGGCAAGCGGTCCATTGGGTTGCACGAACTGCGACCTCTACATGCAGGAGGGCGTCACGATTCAGCAGGCGTGCTTCTCGGGCGCATCGGGGCTGTGCACGGGTTACGCAGGATTCGCGGGAGTGTACGTCGACGTAACGGTTGAGTCCACTCCGTACCCAACTGGCTTCGAGTTGAACGGGTGGAGCAACACGGGCGACTGGTACCAGTCCATGATTCTCCTAAACTGGTGCGCGACGGGCTTTTCGGTTGGGAACGAAGCGTTCGACAACGGCGGCACGTCCGTCTATCCGAGTACTGGAGGAGCAGGGTGCTACGGAAATCTGACAATCCGTGCTGGAGATGACATCCAGCTAGGCCTGCACATCATTCAGTCGGGTACGGGCACTGGCGACGTTTGCTTCACGGCGAGCGACCTCACCACGGGGCAAGCACCGTACTCCAACTGCATCGCCCAACCCGATCCAGGCTCGCAGCCCCAGAACAATTACTTCGCGTTCGGAGGGTCGAACGGGTTCTTTACGGGCCCAATGACGGAGATTCTGGGCGGGAACGTCTCAACCTGTGAGACTCTGGGACCGATGCCGACCGTGACGTATCGGTTCGCCAAAGGCGCGTACATCACTCAGGCAGCCCCTTGGTCTGATGAGTGGAATCCGGGCCAGTCCCTAACGTGTTATTCGACGGTCCTTTCAACCGCGTGGGACTTCTCGGCGAACGACGCGACCAACTACATTGCCGATTCCACAGGCGCGAGCTCCTACGGGCCCCACTGGGAGAACCTCGCCAACATCTCGGCGTCGAGCACTACCACGTGGTGGGAGTTCGACACCGACGCAACGCTTTCCGTCCCCGTGGCGAACCACGTGTCAATGGACGTGGGCCAGTTCTCGTCCCTCCAATTCCAAGACAACTTCGCACCATTGTCGTTGACGGGAAGTAGCACCTTCATAGGTTGGACATGGACCTCGCCGATCAGTGGTTGCACTCAACCAACCTCCGACCCCCAGACACTCAACTGCGGGGTCTCCTCGGCTCCAGGGGTCGCGACCGTCACGTTCAACGTGTCCGAATGGGGCGGCTACAACCTGATTAGTTCGCCGCTTATTTTCACGGCCTATCCGACCCCGACCATCGATTCGCTTGTGGCTTTGCCGGCGCGAATCGACCTGGGGCAGACGACTTCCCTCTCCCTTTCCATCTCAGGGGGGTCCGGGGGCCCTTCAGCGCAGTGGTCGGGCCTTCCCTCTGGTTGTGCCGCAGGGAGCGCAACGGCTCTTGTGTGCACTCCTGACGCTGTCGGGTCCTTCAATGTCATTGCGACAGTCACAGATTCGAATGGAGTCGCCTCGAACAGCATGTCGGCCACTGTGACCATTCTGAGCGATCCGACCATCGGTCCGCCTACGGCAACCCCAGCCAATGGGAAGCTCGACGTGGGTCAAACGCTGACCCTCACTGCAATTGCAAGCGGGGGGACGTCAGTTTTCACGTACTCTTGGTCGGGACTGCCGAGCGGGTGTGTGTCGTCGAACGAATCCACCATTTCATGCGCTCCATCCTCGGGGGGCACGTTCGAAGTGCTGACTCAGGTCACCGATAGTACGGGGTTCACGGTTACCTCCCCCAACGTCACGGTAGCTGTATTCGCTGACCCAACCCTGCGCGCCTCCGCGTCTCAGGTTTCGCTCACCCAAGGACAGTCTCTCGACTTGACCATCAACATCTCCGGTGGCATCGCTCCCTACGCTACTTCGTGGACAGGCTTGCCCGCTGGATGCGTCTCGGCAGACTCACCAGTTATCGCCTGCACCCCCACCTCGACGGGATCGGCAACGATCTGGGCCCGCGTTGCCGACTCGGCCGGATTCGTCGTTAGCACAGCAATCAACCTGACGGTCTCTCCCTCGTTCTTCGGGACCCCGTTGTCCCCCACGGTCGGCTGGAGCTTGATTGTGGTCGTTGTACTCGCAGTAGCCGCCGGCGTCGCCCTCGCCTTCATGCGGAACCGCCGCCGTCGTTCAAGACCGACGTCGAGCAAGCCTCCGCGGTAGTCCCGTTCCAGGCCCCAGGACAGGGGGGGTAGTGCAATTCTAGCCGAATTGAGGATTTCGTAGCCTCCGCCCGATAGAGCGGGGAATCGGCGGTCCCCCCGCGTCTGGCTTGAACCCCGCTGAGCAGAGGAGAGGGGGGTAGTGCAATTTCGACCGAATTGGTACTACCCCGCTCTTCGAATGGGCTCGGCCGGATTTGAACCGGCGATCTTCGCTGTGTGAGAGCGACGTCTTAACCGCTGGACTACGAGCCCGGGCGCAGACTCGCCGTCGCCCGTTTAACCCTCACCCCCCGGCTGACGCCAGGAGCAGCGGGAGCACGAGACCGGCGCCCAGCGTTAGGACGAGCCCGGTCGCCAGCGCGGTCCCGGCCGAAGGGGGCCCGCCCGCCCGAATGGCGAAGTAGAGCGTCGTGTCCATGGAGGTGGCCCCGCCGAGGGCGGCGATCCCTTCGCCTCCCACGTAGCGTCCGGCGGGCTCTGCGACGACCATCGTCCCAAGCTCTCGCAGATAGTTCGTGAGGAAGGCGACGAGGCCCAGGCTGGGACCGACGGCGGCTCCGACGAGCGGCCCGGCCAACGTGTACCACCCGAACGCCCCGGCGATGGCCAGACCGACCGGCAGGGTCGTGAATCCGATCGCGGTCACGAGCACGGCTGCGACTAGGGCGGCGGTCACCGCCGCAGTGATCGGGACCCAGGCCCGACGGACGGCGGCTACATCGAGGCGCAGGTCGAATGCGACGAGTGCGAGCATGAGGTAGAGGACCCAGGGAATCGCAATGTCGGGTGAACCGCCCAGGCGGCTGAGAAGTCCGTAGCCGACGCCCAGGGCCACGATGAGCACCAATTCGAGCGGGACCCGCCTGCGAACTGGACCCGGCGACGGTGGCTGCGCGGGAGCATCATGCGGCAGCACCATCACGATGGCCATGGTGAGACCCAAGAGCACCCCGGCAAAGCCCACCGCGAGCGGGATTTCGCTCAACAGGCTCGCCGTGGGGACCTCGGCGAGAGAGTCGCCCAGCAACGCGACGAGGACGACGATCGACGCGACGGTGGCCCGGCCGACCCACGGCGAGCGACGCGGATAGATCCGGCCTGCGGCGAACCCGATCCCCAGCGCCAGGTAGAGGAGCGGATCGATACCCACGGCTACCCGTCGCGGCTTGCGTTCAGCCGCTCCACCCGTGGAGGCCCGCGGTCGCCGGCGCGCCGCGACCGAGGAACAGCGTGTCGTCGCGCTGAGCACCGTAGCTCACGTACTCGACCGGAACCCCCGTCTCTCGGGTGAGGTACCTCAGGAATTCCCGGAGCGGCGAGGGCAGGGCGCTGGCGCCCTCGGTATGGAGCCGTTCCTTGAGACGGCTGCTGAAGGCGGGCCAACCCGGGAATTCCGCGTACACCGGGGTGACCGATTCGAACTCGTCGGCGACGGTCGGGGGATAATCGGTGTACTTGACTCCGGCGGGGGATTCGTACCCCGTGCACACCGGTATCCGGTCGAGCCCGCCCAGCACATCGACCTTGGTGACCGCGAGGGAGGAGAACCCGTTGAGCCGGGCCGCGTACCGCAACAGTACCATGTCGATCCACCCGCATCGGCGCGGGCGACCGGTCGTGGCTCCCCGTTCGTCCCCGGTCCGTCGCAAGAACTCGCCCAGTTCGCCGGTTTCCTCGGTAGGGAACGGTCCGGTCCCCACCCGGGTCGCGTACGCCTTCGTCACACCGATCACCTCATCGAGCTCCTGGGGCGGGATGCCGCTCCCGACGAGCGCGCCCGCCGAGGTGGGGTGCGAGCTCGTGACGTAGGGGTACGTCCCGAAGTCGACGTCGAGGAGCGCGCTCTGGGCTCCCTCGAGGAGGATCGATTCGCCGCGGGCGATCGCGTCCCAGAGCATCGGTTCGGTGGGCCGGATGAACGGCGCGAGCCGTCCGCCGACCTCGGCGAGATTGGCGACCAGGTCCTCCCGCTCGGGCAGCCCCCCGATGTGGGCCTTCGCCTCGTAGAGGAGGTTCACGCGCTGCCGCAGGAGCGCCGGTCGGGTGAGGTCGGCCATGCGGATCCCCCACCTCCCGTACCGGTCGGCGTACGCCGGCCCGATCCCCCGACGGGTGGTGCCGAGGTCGGCTCCGGTGGCGCTTCGGGCCCGGACCCCCTCCTCCCACGCGTCCTCGAGGGCGTGGATCGGGAGGACGACGTGGGCCCGCTCGCTGATCACGAGTTCGCCCTTGAAGAGGTGCCGCTGCTGGAGGTCGCGCAGCTCGTCCTCGAGCTGGTTCGGCTGGAGGACCATCCCCGGCCCGCTCACGCCGATGACCCCGGGGCGTAGGACGCCGCACGCGAGCTGGTGGAGGACCACGCTCGCCTCGGGCAGGTGGATCGAGTGGCCCGCGTTGGGGCCGCCCCCCGTCCGGACGACGTACCGGGCGTCCGCCGCGAGGAAGTCGGTGATCTTCCCCTTGGCCTCGTCGCCGAACTGGGCGCCGACGATCACGCGGACGCTCGTACCGTTCCCTCCCCGGCCTCCGGAGGTCGGCGGATAGAAGGCTCTTGTGTCGCGCGGCCGGCCGCCCGCCGCCGAATCCCACAACGGTAAAGAAGGCGGCCCTGGTCCGAGCCGAAATGGTCTCGCAACGGGTGCGCGAGGTCGAGATCTCCGGCATCCGGAAGATGTTCGAGGCCGCCCCGGCCCACGCCATCAACCTCGGGCTGGGTGAGCCGGACTTCGAACCTCCGAAGGAGGTGATCGACGCGCTCTGCAACGCGGTCCGGGGTGGGATGAACCACTACGGGCCGTCGGCCGGGCTCCCCGCGCTGCGGGAGAAGATCGCGGAGCGGTACCAGGACCGGGACGCCGACACCGGCCGCGAGAACGTGATCATCACCGGGAGCGGCTCCGAGGGGCTGCTCTCCACCGCGCTCGCGCTCTACGACCCGGGCGACGAGGTCCTGGTGCCCAATCCCGGGTTCGTCCTCTACGCGCCTCATGCGAAGCTCGCCGGAGCGGTCCCGGTCCCATATCCCCTCGACGAACACCGCCAGTACCAACCCGACCTCGACGCCCTCGAAAGCGCCGTCACGCCCCGGACCCGGGCCATCGTCGTGAACTCCCCCTCGAACCCCACCGGCGGGGTGTTCCCGAAGTCCGTCGTCGAGCGGATCGTGGCGTTCGCCGAGCACCACGACCTCACCATCGTCTCCGATGAGGTCTACGAGCAGATGGTCTACGAGGGGAAGTTCACCTCGTTCTGGGGACGGGGCGACCGTGCGATCATCGTGAACTCGTTCTCGAAGACGTTCGCGATGACCGGCTGGCGTCTCGGCTTCCTCGTCGCCCCGCGGTCGCTCGCGATCGAGCTCAACAAGATCCACTACCATGTGATGGCCTGCCCGTCGACCCCCGCGCAGGTCGCCGCGCTCGCCGGGCTCAACGCCGACCCCGACGCCACCCGGGCGATGATCAAGGAGTTCCACGCCCGGCGCGAGATGATCGTGAAGGGGCTCAACCGGGTCCCGGGCCTCACGTGCGTCCCGCCCGCGGGCGCGTTCTACGCGTTCCCCCGCTTCGATTGGCCCGGGTCGGCGGCCGAGGTCGCGGGGAACCTCCTCCAGCGGGGGCTCATCACGACGCCCGGCGACGCGTTCGGATCCCTCGGCGCCGGCCACCTGCGGCTCTCGTTCGCCGCGTCGCGACCGAACATCGTGAAGGCGCTCAGCATCCTGCGGACGTACGCCCGGGAGGTCCGCAAGTGATCTACCGGCTCCTCGCGGCGATGGTCCGGGTCGCGAGCCTGCCCCAGGTCGACCCGGAGCAGGCGGCCCTGCGGCGGATGGCCGTCGAGATCGCCCAGCTCGAGACGCCGCCGTCGTACGTCGGTCGCGTGACCGGCGCCCCGGCTACCTAGCGACGATCGCGCGGTACATCGCCTCGTGGTGGTCCACGGCGCGATCCCACGTGAGCGTCCCGACCCGGCGGCGACCCGCGTCCACCAGATCGTGCGCGACCCCGGGATCGTTCAACACCGAGCGGAGCGCTGCGGCCAGCGCGTCGGCGTCGCCGAACGGGACGAGGCGGCCGGACCGGCCCCCCTCCACGACCTCGGGGATCCCGCCGACGTCGGTTGCGACGATGGGAACCCCCGCGGCCATCGCCTCGAGGAGGACCAGTCCGTACGCTTCCCACTCGGACGGGAGGACGAAGGCGCGCGCCCCACGGACGACGGCGCGGTACCGGGCGGGGTCGTCCACGTGGCCGAGGAACGTCACCCCGGCCGCGATCCCGTTCGCTTGAGCCCGCTGCTCCAAGCGGGTGCGCTCCCCCCAGTCCCGGCCCATGATCACGACCGCCGGCCGAACGTTCGGCGGCATCCGAGCGATCGCGTCGAGGAGAACGTCGAGCCCCTTGTTCGCGGCGACCCGGCCGGCATAGAGGACGTAGGGGCCCCCGGGAACGCCCCCGCCATTGGCGGGAGCGTCCCAGGGGGCGAGATCGATGCCCGGAGGGATCGTGACGAGTTTCTCTCCCGGGGCGAACTCCCGGACCCGGTCCGCCTCGATCGCAGTCTCAACGACGAGCCGGTCCGCGATGCGGTAGGCGGTGGCCCCGAACCCGACGTCCTGCACGCGCAGGAGCCCGCGCTTCCACGCCGATTGGCGCCGGTCGGCGGGATGGTAGTGCGTCGAGACGACGAACGGGATCCGCTTCGCGCGGGCCGCGAGCGCCGACTGCAGCACGTGCCCGTACCGGTGCGAGTGGGCGTGGATCACATCCGCCCCCGAGTGGGCGAGCGCCCCCACCAGCCCGTCGAACATCGGCATCGTGATGCCGGGGACGAGCCGGCGAAAGACCGGAAAGCGGCGGACCGGCACCCCGTCGACCGTCGGGGCGAACGATCGGGACCGGTCCCAGGACGCCTCGTCGTAGAGGTCGCTCGCGAACACCACGACGTCGTGGCCCCGATCCCGGAGCCGACGGGTCACTTCCCGGGTGGTGGTCTCGACCCCCCCGGGCGCGTCGAACCGCAGGGTGACGTGGACGATCCTCATGGGCCGGCCGCCTCGCGATAAACGTCGACGAGGGCGTCCACCACGCGGTCCCACGAGTACCGCGGCACGACCGACTCGGCCCCGTACCGTCCCATGCGGGTCCGGGTCTCCTCGTCGTCCCACAGGGCGATGAGCGCCGATTCTAGGGCCCCCGCGTCCAACGGGGGAACGAGCCGACCAGCCTTGCCGTCCTCGACGAACTCGGGGATCCCCCCGACCCGCGACGCGACGACGGCGGTGCCTTGGGCCATCGCCTCGAGGAGGACGAGGCCGAACGCCTCGTACTCGCTGGGGAGCACGAACAGGCGCGCCTCGCGGAACGCCGCGGCGAGGAGCGACTCGTCGGGGACGAACCCGGCGAAGCGGACCGCGCGGTTTAGGCCGAGCTCGCCCACCTCGCGCTCGAGCCGGGCCCGCTCCCCGCCATCCTCGCCGACCAGGACCAGCGTCGCCGTCGGGTCGTGGCGGCGCAACCCGGCGAACGCGCGGACCAGCGGGGTGAGCCCTTTGTTCGAGGCCAGGCGGCCGACGAAGAGGACGAACGGGCCGTCGATCCCCATCGATCCGGCGAACGGTCGGTCGCCGGGGGGCGGCGGAGGGAGCGGCGTGTAGCCCGGCGGGATGAGGGCGACGCGGGGCAGCGGGAACCCGTTCACGCGGATCAGACGCTCCTCTTCGTGGCTCTGGACGATGAGCGTCGACGCGTCGAGCACGATGGGGGCGGCGAGGACGCCGTCATAGCACCCCCGGAGCCGGTGACGGAACCAGCCGCCGTGGATCGACCAGATGGGATGGTAGTGGGCGGTGAGGATGAACGGCCGTCGGTGCCGCACGGCGTACCGTCGCGCCACGGCCGCGTGGTTCGTCCCGTACGTGTGGGCGTGGACGAGGTCGGGGGCGTCGCGCTCGAGCGCCCGGCCGAGCCCGCGGACGAACGGGTAGTGGAGCTCACCCGGGAGCGACCACGCCCGGAGCCGCTGGACGCGGATCCCGCCCTCGTCAGTGGTGCGCGGAACGGAGGGGTCGAGGCGCTGCCAAGGGAACTCCCGGTAGAGGTCGGTCGCGTAGACCGACACCGTCTCGCCGCGGGCGACCAAGCGTCGGGCCACCTCGGCCACGTGGCGTTCGACGCCGCCAGGTCCTGGCGGATAGCGCGTCGCCAGCTGGGCGATCTTCACAGGCCCCGGCCTAGCCGGCGCGGGTACCGGAGAGCCGAAGAGCGTACTTCTTGTACACTTCGGCGGCGCGGGCGACCGCCTCGACCTTGACGTACTCGTTCGCCTGGTGGGAGAGTTCCTCCTCGCCGGCGCCGAAGATCACCACGTGGGGGTTCACCTGGCTGTAGTGGACCGCCTCCGACGCGTGGACGAGGACGGCGCTCTCGGCGCTCGCGACCTCCTTGAGGAGCCGGACGTGGTCGAGGGTGGGATCGATCTGGACCGCCGGCATCGAGAGGATGCGCCGCAGCGTGAACGGCGTCTTGATCCGGCGGAGATGTTCCTCGATCTCGCGGTAGAGCTGATCGGGGGTGTACGGCGGCGGGAACCGGATGTCGACCTCGGCCGTCGCCTTGTTCGGCACGACGTTGAGCCGGGCACCGCCGTTGAACGTGCCGATGTTCATCGTGACGCTCCCGAGCTCGGGGTGGGCGATGCGGCCCTTGAAGCTCTCGAGGCCGCGGAGGATTCGCATCATCTTCGAGATCGCGTTCTCGCCGAGATGGGGCATCGCCCCGTGCGCCGCCTTCCCGCGGGTCTCGATGGCGAGGTCGAGGACCCCCTTCTCGGCGTAGGCGACGCGGAGCCCCGTGGGCTCGCCGACGACGACCGCCTTCGCCCGCCGGAGCGGGAGCGTCTTTGCGAGCGCGAGGGCGCCCTGCATCGTCGTCTCCTCGTCGGTCGTGAGCGCGAGGACTATCGGGATCTTCCGGGCGACGAGGTCCTGGACCGCCTGGAGCATGGCGATGATCGTCCCTTTCATGTCGGCGGCGCCCCGCCCGTACATCCGGCCGCTCGCGAGCTGGCTCTGGGAGAAGCTCCAGTAGTCGCCGATGGGCGGGGTGTCCAGGTGGCCGGAGAGGACGACGCCGCCCTGGCCGAACTCGGCCAAGAGCGCCGGTGCGGCCGACTCACCGAACAGCGTGTTGCGCATGTGGATCTGGTCGGTGAACGACTGGACGTAGTCGAGCACCTCCTGCTTGTCGGAGAACGGGTCGCTGGGGATCTTGATCAGCTCCGCCAGCATGTCGACCATCTGGCGTTTCATCGGAAGCGGACGATCCTCCCCGCCGGTCGCGCCGTCGTCGCCCGGTCCTGGTAGTGAATCGCCGGGACAGGCCCGGGCCGCTTAAAGACTATCCAAAATGGGGATGACCTTCCCGGAGCGCATCCACCGGCGAGGGTTGCCCGTCAGCCGGACGATCGGAGTCGGACGGCGCGCTCGGTGCGACGGAGCGCCCGGACGTAGCCGTCCGGCGACCCCACCGACCACCATTCGCCTACGCCCGGGGATAGCACAAGCGCTTCCACGCGGCCGCCGTGGCCGATCAGCCAGCGGACCGCATCGGTGAGCTCGAGCTCCCGGGGCCGTCGGGCACGCCGGACCGCCTCGAGCCCGTCGAAGATGCGGGGGGTGAAGCAGTACGTCGCCGTGGCCGCCCACGACGAGCGGGGGCGGCTGGGCTTCTCCTCCATGGCCGTGACCCGAAGCCGCCGGACCCCCTCGAACCGGGGGAGCGGCTCGCCCTCCACCACGCCGTAGCGGCGGGGGTCAGCGACGCGGCGCACGACGAGTACCGCATCGAGTCCCTCGGCGTCGCGGAGCCGGGCGAGGCGCCCCAGGAGCGCCCCCGGCGTCCGCTCGAGGAGGATCGCATCCGCCGCGTGCAGGAGGAAGTCCTCACCGCCGAGCTGGGGCCGTGCGACGAGGACCGCGTCGCCGAACCCCCGGGGCGCCGGCTGGATCGCGAAGCGGATCCGCAACCGGGAGAGGGTGCGGTAGAACCGCTCGGTCTCGCGGAGCCGGTCCGGGTGGTGGGCGTTCCGTTCGAGGAACGCCCGGTCGACGGTGAAGTACTGCTGGACGAACGCCCGGTCCTTGGCGCCTACGACGAGGGTGATGTCGGTGACTCCGGCCCCCACCATCGTCTCGAGGACGAGGTGGGCCACCGGCTTCAGAACCGGCGGTCCGCCGTTGCTGCGCCCGTAGAGCGGCAGAAACTCCTTCCGGAGCCCGCGGGTCCACGGGAGCATCCGGGTCCCCTCGCCCGCGAGGGTGAGGAGCCCGCGCATCGCGCTAGGCGACCGGGGGGGTCTCGGACGGCGCCGGCGCGACGGCCGGCGGCGGGGCGACGACGGGGACCGTCGGCGAGACCTGCTCGTGGTTGTCGGCCCGGCGCCAGTCGACGTGGCCTGGCATCACCACCGCTTTTTTCGCGGCGAGGCGGCGCCGGTGCCGGGTGAGGTCGTCGAAGATCTCGCCGAGGACGGTTTCGAGCGACCGGGCCCGCTGGTACCCCAGCTTCGGCAGGTGCTCGTGGATCGGGTGGTAGTAGTGCGACTCGGCCTCGATGCGGGGGTCCGGCGGGTGTTCGATCGTCGGATGGAGGCCCCGGGCGAGCGCGAGCTTCTGGACGATGGCGGCGAGCTCGTTCATCGAGTAGTCGGCGTCGAACTGGTTGAACACGCGGTACTCCTTCGCCGCCGGCGGGTTCTCGACGGCGAGCCGGAGCGACTGCATCGAGTCCTCGAGGGCGATGAACGCGCGCCGCTGCTCGCCCTTCCCGTACGGGGTGATCGGCATGCCGAGGACCGCCTCGACGACGAACCGGTTCAGCGAGGTGCCCCACACCTCGTCAAAGTCGAACCGGGTGAGGAGCCGGTCGTCGTTGATCTCCGGCGTCCGGGTGCCGTAGATGACCCCCTGCATGACGTCCGTCGCGCGGAGCCCCCAGACCCGGGTCGCGAACATGACGTTCCCCGAGTCGTGCACCTTCGACCAGTGGTACCAAGAGCCCGCCTGGCGGGGGAACGGCAGCCGGTCGGTACGGCCCCGGTACTCGATCTCGAAGAACCCTTCCGCGATGTCGATGTTGGGGGTCCCGTACTCCCCCATCGTCCCCATCTTGACGAGGTGGCCGTGGGGCGCGAACTCGCGCATGGCGTAGAGGAGGTGGAGCGTCCCGGACAGGTTCTCGACCTGGGTCCGGACCGCGTGGTGGACGTCGATCATCGAGTACGGCGCGCTCCGCTGCTCGGCGAGGTGGACGATGGCGTCGGGCTGCTCGGTCTTCACCACGTCGCGGACGAACGTCCAGTTCGCGACATCGCCCCGGTAGAACCGGAGCGATTTGCCGAGGATCTCCTGGACCGCCGCCTGCCGTCGGGGGAACGAACCGATGGGGAGTCCCGACCAGCTGCCGACCTCCTTGACCCGCTTCCGGGTGACGAAGTTGTCGATCCCGGCGACGTCGTGGCCCCGGGCGAGGAGATGGAGGGCGAGCGGCCAGCCGGAGTAGCCGTCCACGCCGGTGATGAGGACCTTCATCGGCCCCGCCGAGTCCGCCCTCCGGTATTTAGGCCCTCCCGTCCCCGCCCGCGGACCGGCCCCGGACGACGCACGACCACCGGGAGGGGACCCCGTCGCGACCTCCCGCTTATGGGGGGCGCCGCCGATTCCCGGACGCTATGGAAACGCGCAGCGACCTTCGCATCGAGGAGACGCGGGGGGAGACGATCCAGGGCGCCATGATGGTGGTCGGGTTCCCGACGCACGGGCTCGTCGGGTCCGTCGCCGCGTCGTACCTCGTCCACACCCTCGACATGCATCCGGTCGCGTACATGGTGAGCGAGGAGTTCCCGCCCACGGTGATCATGGAGGGCGGCGTCGTCACCGCCCCGGTCCGGTTCTACGCGAGCAAGGTCGTCTGCGGCGTCGACCGCCGGTGCGACCAGCTGGTGGTCGCCATTAGCGACATCCAACCGCCGGCCGGGATGCTGAACGCGATGGGCCGCGCGATCCTCGACTGGGCCGAGACGAAGGGGGTCCAGCTCGTCGTCGCCGTCGAGGGCCAGCCGCTCGAGGAGGAGGTCCGGGGGGACGCCCGCGTCGTCGCGATGACGAACCGGGCCGCGGCGCCGCTCCTCGAGAAGTACCAGTTCGAGGCAGCGAACGGGGTCGTCACCGGCTTCGCGGGCGGTCTCCTCCTCTCGGCGATCCCCCGGGCGCTCCCCACCCTCTGCTTGGTCGCCCAGGCCCACAAGGACTACCCGGACGCCCGGGCGGCCGCGAAGGTGATCGAGACGATCAACCCGCTCGTGCCGATGCTGGTGCTCGACACGAAGCCGCTCCGGGAGAAGGCACGGCAGATCGAGGGCGAAGTGCGGAAGAACCTCGAGACCCAGCAAAAATCCATGAATCAGATCCGGCGTACCGAGGACGAAGGGCCGGGTGAGATGTATCGCTGACACCGCCCCGCGCCCATTCGCACCGCTGATCCCCGAGGCGAACGCGATCGCCCTCCGGGGGTTCCGCCCCGGCGACATCCCGTCGGTCATCGGGATGGTCGCCGAAGCGCTCCACGAGCGGTACGACGCGTCGCTCTACGAGTCGCTGAGCCTCCAGTGGCCCGAGGGGTTCTTGATCGCCGCCGACCCCGCCGACCGGCCCGTGGGGTTCCTCCTCGGGGTGAACCAGGTCGAACGCGAGGCCCGGGTCCTCATGTTCGCCGTCGACCGGGACCACCGCCACCGGGGGATCGGCAGCGACCTCATGGAGCGGTTCCTCGACCGGTGCCGGATCCGCGGCTTGAGCCGGGTCACCCTCGAGGTCCGGGTCTCGAACACGACGGCGATCCGGTTCTACAGCCGGTTCGGCTACTCGGTCACCGATCTCCTGCGGGGGTACTACTCCGACGGGGAGAACGGCTACCAGATGGCCCGTGACGTCTAGGACGGGGCAGGTCCGGGCGTCCTCTCCGTCGAAACCCTAAAGGCCGAACGGGGTCCCGTGCGGCCGATGGCTGCGCTCGGACCCACCGCCGGCGACATGATGACGCCGGAACCGATCACCGTGAGCCACGACGCCCCGCTCTCCCACGCGCTCGGGCTGATGCGGAGCCACGCGATCCACGAGCTTCCCATCATGAACCGCCGGCGACTCATGGGGATGATCACCTTCGAGTCGCTCGCCCGCCGCGCGAACCTCCCGCTCGCGACGAAGGTCTCCCATCTCATGCTCCTCCCGCCCATCGTCACCCCGTCGACGACGTACAGTGAGCTCGCCGAGCAACTGCTCGCGGCCGGGCTCCGGGCCGCCCCGGTGATCGGGAAGAAGGGCGAGCTCGTCGGGATCGTCTCGCGGACCGACCTCGTGAAGGCGCTCCCGACGCTCCCAGCCCTCGCCCGGCACCGCGTGGAAGAGGTCCAGAGCGCGGTGAGCGTGATCCTCCGGGAGACCGACCCCGTGGGGCAGCTCCTCGCGAAGCTCCGCGCCCTCGAGGACCACCCGCTCCCCGTCGTCGACCGACGGGGGAAGCTCGTCGGTGCCGTGGGGATCGCCGACCTCGGCCGGGTCCTCTGGCGGCCCGTGGCCGCCGGGAAGCGCGACGCGCCCCCGTCGGGCTCGGTCTTCGACGTCCAGATCGGGACGATCATGCACACCCCCGCGCTCACCGTCCCGCTCGGCACGGCGACGGGCGAAGCGGCCCGGCTCATGTCGGCCGAGAAGGTCTCGAGCGTCATCGTCGTCGACAACGGGAAACCGGTCGGCGTCGTCTCGCAGACCGATCTCCTGGGCCTCGCCATCGGCGGCGAGCGGACCGGGAGCGGCGTCGGCGACGTCTACGTCCAGATCCATGGGCTCCGCGGTTCGTCGGATCCGGCGATCCTCGGCGAGATCGACCGGATGGTGGCGAAGGGGCTCCGGCACGTGAGCCGGCACGCCCGGCCCGTCCTCCTCTCGCTCCACGTGAGTCCCCACGCCACGCACCGCACCGGCGACGCGACGGTCCAGGCCCGGCTCCACACCGACCGGGGGATCTACTACGCCAGCCAGACCGGCTGGAACTTCTTCGCCGGCGTCGCCGACGTGATGGAGGAGCTCGCCGAGCAGACCCGCCGCGCCGCCGACGAACAGCGCCGGCGCCGGCGGAAGAGCGTCGCCGCCCCGCCCGAGGAAGAGTCGCCGGCCGACGACCGGGAGCTCGAAGCGAAGATCCGCGCCGTCGCCAGCAAGGACGACTGAACCGGGGCGACGATGATCGGAGGGAACCCGCGGAACCCTCGGGAGATGCAGATGATGATGCGCCGCCTCGGGCTCACAACGGAGCCGCTCGCGAACGTCGAGGAGGTCATCGTCCGCACCCGGGACCAGGAGCACGTCTTCCGGTCGCCGGAGGTGACGATCATGACAGTGAAGGGGGTCCGGACGTACCAGATCGTCGGGACCGCCGAGGTCCGGGGACGGACCGCGGGGACCGGCGGTGGGGCCGCCGCGCCGGCCGCACCGCCGCCTCCGAGCGGGCCCCCCGAGGACGACATCGCCCTCGTGATGGAGCAGGCCGGCGTCGAGCGCGACGAGGCCATCGAGGCGCTCAACTCCGTCAACGGGGCGCCCGCCGAGGCGATCCTCGCCCTCCTGTCCCGCCGGGAGAGCGGTGGCGGCTGACGACGCCCCCGTCGATCAGGCGTGCGTCGAAGGGTACCTCTTCGTCCGGTCGCCGCCGCGCCTCCTCCTTCTGCGCCGGCCCCCGTCCCGCGGGAGCATCTGGGTCCCCGTGAGCGGTAAGATCGAGCCGACCGATGCCGGCCCGGCCGCCGCCGTCCGACGGGAGATCACCGAGGAGACCGACTTCCGTGACTTGGTCTCCGTCGAACCGCTCGACTGGACCGTCCCGTTCACCGGACCCGATGGCCGCCGCTGGCGGCTCGAGGCGTTCGCCGCGGAGCTCGCCGCGCCCTCGCCCCCGACGTTGAGCGCGGAGCACGACGCGTTCGAGTGGGTCACGTTCGACGCCGCGACCGTCCGGCTCCACTACGACGACAACCGCGCCGCCGCCGAGCGGCTCCATGCTCGCCTTCGCGGTCGTTCGTCGGCAACGCCCGTGGACCCGCCCCCCCGTGCCCGAGGAGCGGCATGACCGAAGCCCCCGATGCGGTGGCGATCCTCGACCCGCCGACGCCCGAGCCGGTCCGGACCCCCATCGCCGAGACGTTCCCGCGGACCGGTCCGGCGCTCTTCGCGGCGATCCGCGCATCGGGCGCCCGCAAGGTCGTCCTCCAGGTCCCGGCGGGGCTCACGCGAAACGCCCACGTGCTGGCCGGCGAGATCCGCGAGGCGACGGGCGCCCAGGTGGCGCTCCTCGCGCGGGCGTGCTTCGGGGCGTGCGATCTGCCCTCCGATCCCGAGTCGGTCGGCGCCGACCTCGCCGTCGTCCTCGGCCACGCGCCGATCCCCAACGTGCGGCTCACGCGTCCCACGTTCTTCGTGGAGATGCGGGAGACGGGCGGCGACGCCGAGCGGCTCGCCGATCTCGTCGTCGGCGCGAACCTGCCGGACCCCCTCGGCCTCGTCGCGTCGGTCCAGCACCTCGATCTCGTCCCGAACCTCATCGCCGCCCTCGCCCAGCGCGGGCGCACGGTCCGCATCGCCGCCGGCGGTCCCCGCCTCCAGTACCCGGGGCAGGCGCTCGGCTGCAACTACACGACGGCGACGCCCCTCGACGCCGAGGTCGGTGGGTTCCTCTTCCTCGGCACGGGTCGGTTCCACCCGATTGGGCTTGCGTTCTCCGTCGAGCACCCCGTCTTCGCGCTCGACCCGCTCCAGGGGCTCCTCGAAGGGCCCATCGACCGGGACGCCCTGGTCCGGCGACGGCAGCTCGCCGTGGCGACCGCCCGGGATGCGCGACGCTGGGGCGTCCTGGTCTCGACGTTCCCGGGCCAGCACCGCTCGGCGATGGCGCTAGCGCTCCAGCGAAGGGCGCTCGACCGGGGCCGTGAAGCGGAGATCCTCACGGTCGACCGGATAGACCCCCGGGACCTCGAGGGGCGCGACCTCGACGCGTACGTCTCGACGGCGTGCCCGCGGATCGCGACGGACGACGGCCCGCTCTATCCGAAACCGGTCCTCACCCCGCCGGAGTTCCTGATGGCGCTCGGCGAGCTCCCCCTCGCCCCCTACCGGTTCGATACCTACCGCTAGCGGGCTCGGACCCCGACCGGCCCGGCCGTCCTCTTCTACCGACGGGACCGTACCCGCCCGCGGTGTCGGCTCCACCCTCGACTCGGTCCGTTCCGCGGTGGCGTCTCCACCAGCTCGGCGCCCTCACGCTCTTCGGGCTCGGCCTCGGGGCGCTCGGCCTTGCGGTGGCGCGGGGGGAGGCGCAGGTCGCCTGGGTCATCATCGTCCCCGTCGTCTACGGCGGGTCGCTCCTCCTCCTGCTGGGGGCGTTCGCGTGGATCGCGGGGTTCGCCTGGCTGGCCCTCGGGTCCGGGTGGGCGACCGACGCGGAGCCGTCGGGGAACGTACCCGAGGGCGGATCCGCCCGATGGGAGCCGCGGGGCCTCGTGCTGATCGGCCCCTTCCCGATCCTGTTCGGGTCGTGGGGGCCGGGGGCGCGGTGGGTCTACCGGGTCGCCTTCGTCGTCGGGGTGGCTCTCGTGGTCCTCGCCGTCGCCGTCGTCCTCGGCGTCGTCGGGTGACCGAGCCCCAGGGTCGTCGCGAGGAAGAGCGCATGGAGGCGCGGGTCGCCCGAGAGCTCCGGGTGGAACGTGAGCCCCCAGATGGGGCCCTGCCGGGCGCCCACGATCGCGTCGCCGTACGTCGCGAGCGGCTCGGCGGCGGGGCCCACCCGGAGGATCCTGGGCGCCCGGATGAAGACGCCCGGGAACGGTGACGCGAGGTCGCCCACGGTCACCGGTGCCTCGAACGATTCGATCTGGGAGCCGTAGTCGTTCCGCCGGACCTCGACGTCGAGCAGACCGAGGGGGACCGGGTCCCGGCCGCCAGGGCTCGGCTCGATGGACCGCGCGATCAGGATGAGGCCGGCGCACGTCGCGAGGATCGGCAGCCCCGCCGCCGCGCGGGTCCGGATCGCCGTGTCGAGCCCGGTCTCGCCGAGGAGCCGGCCGATGGTCGTGCTCTCGCCGCCGGGGAGGAAGAGCGCGACGACCCGGCGCAGGTCGTCCGGCGAGCGGACCGGGACGACCCCGCCGGGCGGGAGCAGATCCTCGAGCGCCCGGACATGCTCCGGAACGTCGCCCTGGAGCGCGAGGACGCCGACCTTCATCCCGGTCCGCGCGACCGGCGCAGCTCGTCGACGATCTCCCGGGCCCGGTCGATGCGGATGGCGTGCTCCGCGATGAGCCGGGCGACGACCGCGTCGACCTCGTCGGGTCGCGCGCCCGCCGTGGCGGCGATGTTGCGGGCGTGGAGCCCCATGTGCCCCCGCTGGATCCCCTCGGTCGCGAGAGCGCGCATCGCCGCGAAGTTCTGGGCGAGGCCGACCGACGCGAGGATCTCGGCGAGCTCGCTCGCGGCTTTGACGCCCAGCAGTTTCACGTTCGCTCGGGCCGTGGGATGGACCGCCGTGGCCCCGCCGATGAGGCCGACTGCGACAGGCAGCTCGATCGTCCCCACGAGGTCACCCTCGGGGGTCTTCTCATAGGTCGTGAGCGGCCGGACGACGCCCCCCTCCCGCGCCGTGAACGCGGCGTAGGTGTGCGCCCCGCTCTCGATCGCGCGGAAGTCGTTGCCCGTCGCAAGGACGACGGCCGAGATGCCGTTCATGATCCCCTTGTTGTGCGTCGCGCACCGGAACGGGTCGACGGCGGCGAACGTGTAGGCGTCGAGGAGGGCTTCGACGACCTCGGGGCCGGTCGCCTCCGGCGTGGCGAGGAGGTCCTTCGGGAACGTCGCCGACGCACGGGCGAGCCGCAGGACCGCGAGGTTCGAGATAATGCGGAGGACCGGTCGGCCGCCCGCCAGGCGGCCCACCTCCGGGGCGAGCGCCTCGCACATCGTGTTGACGGCGTTCATCCCGCCGGCGTCGCGGGCGTCGACGAGCAGGTGGACGACGACGATGGGTCCCCGAGGCGACGGGACGACGCGGACCTCGACGTCCCGGGCGCCGCCACCGAACTTCACCAGCATCGGGTCCTTCGCGTTGGCGGCGGTGAGGAGCGCCTCCCGGGCCGCGAGGATGCGGAGCCGGGCCGCCGCCGGGTCGACGACGTCCATCACCTGGATCTGGCCGATCATGATCGGGGGCGTCGTCTGGGCGGTGAACCCGCCCCGTGCCCGCGCGACCTTCGCAGCGTTCGAGGCGGCCGCCACGACGCTGGGCTCCTCGATCGCCATCGGCACGAGGTGGTCGCGGCCGTTCACCCGGAAGTGGGTGGCCACCCCGAGCGGGAGCGGGAAGACGCCGATGACGTTCTCGATCATCCGGTTGAGGAGCCCCGGGTCGATCCCCGGCGGGAAGTCGTACGCCGCCGCCTCCGCTTCGGTGAGGCCGCCCCACTCCCGGACGACGCGGCGCCGTTCCTCGACGGTCAGACGGTAGAACCCAGAGATTTCCGACGAGCGTTCCATGGACCGTGATCACTCCATCGAGGCGCTGCTCGGTGCGGTCGACGCTTCGGGCGTCGGTCGCGTCGCCGGAGGGGCGGGCGCGGGTCGACGCGCCACGATGACCTTCGCCGGGCGGAGGAGCTCGCCGCCGGCGAGGTAACCCTGCTGGACCACTTCGGCGATCGTTCCATCGCCACGCTCCGCGGTCGCCGGGGCGTCGCCCACCGCCTCATGGTCCTCGGCGCGGAACCGCATCCCCGGCCGGGCGACCGGCTGGATCCCGCGCCCGTCGAGGAACCCCTGCCACTCGCGGGCGAGGAGGTCCATCCCCTGGCGGACCGGGTCGGACGGCGGGAGCCGGTCGACGGCAACGCGGGCGCGGTCGAACGCCTCGATGAACGGCAGGAGCTCGCGGAGGACCTCCGCTTGGTCCCGGGCGCGGCTGCGCTCCTGGTCCCGGGCGGTCCTCCGGCGGAAGTTCTCGAAGTCCGCGAGGAGGTACTTGAATCGCGATTCCCAGTCCTCCGGCGGCGTCGCAGCCGCCGGGGCCGTCGCGGCCGCCGCGGCCGAAGGCTCCGGCGCCGACGGCGGGCGCTCCCCGGTCTCGTCGGTCATCGGGACGGGCCGTGCACCGGCGGCCCTTATAAGGGGTTATGCGGGCGGCGCGCACCACGGCCCCCGTCGCAGCACCCGGATCCGGGGTTCCGGACGCCCGCTCCGGTCGGCGGTCCGGAGCGACCAAATTTCGGATGGGAAGGAGGGCTTATTACGCGAGGTCCGCTCGCTCTTTTTCCTCGTTACGGCGAGCCCTTACGCATGGTTCCGGAGACGATCACCAACGGCGGGTACGACGCGAGCGCGATCCAGGTCCTGGAGGGCCTGAGCGCGGTCCGCAAACGTCCCGGAATGTACATCGGATCGACCGACGCCCGGGGGCTCCATCACCTGGTCTACGAGATCGTGATCAACTCGATCGACGAGGTCCTCGCCGGCTACTGCACCGAGATCTGGGTGACGCTCCACGCCGACGGGACGTGCTCGGTGGCCGACAACGGCCGGGGCATCCCCGTCGAGGAGCACCCGAAGTACCACAAGCCGGCGCTCGAGATCGTGATGACGATCCTCCACGCCGGCTCCAAGTTCGATCGGAACACGTACAAGGTGTCGGGCGGGCTCCACGGCGTCGGCCTCCACGTCGTGAACGCGCTCTCCGAGTGGTTCGAGGTCCGGGTCCAGCGGAACGGCCACACCTACGCCCAACGGTACGAGCGGGGCGCCCCTGTGGCGCCGCTCGAGATCGTCGGCGACGCGACCGGGACCGGCACCTCGCAGCGGTTCAAGCCGGATCCGACGATCTTCGAGACCCTCGTCTTCGACGGCGAGACGGTCCAGCGCCGGCTCAAGGAGCTCTCGTACCTGAACCCGCAGGTCCAGATCCACTTCGCCGACGAGCGATCCGGGGTGAACGAGACGCTCCACCACCGGGGCGGCATCCGGGAGTTCGTCACCGACCTCAACCAGACGGTGACGCCGCTCTTCCCCGCGCCGATCTACCTCCACACGACCCGCGACACCACCGACATCGAGGTCGCACTCCAGTACAACGACGGGTACAACGAGACGACGCTCGCGTTCGTCAACGACGTGAACACCGTCGACGGGGGCAGCCACGTCGTGGGGCTCCGGGCCGCCCTCACCCGCACGCTCAACGACTACGCGCGGAGCCGGAACTTCATCAAGGGCGACAAGGAGGGGCTCACCGGTGAGGACGTCCGCGAGGGGCTCACCTGCGTCCTCTCGATCAAGGTCCTCGAGCCGCAGTTCGAGGGCCAGACGAAGAGCAAGCTCGGCAACTCCGAGGTGAAGGGCCAGGTCGAAAGCGCGGTCAACGAGAAGCTCTCGGAGTTCCTCGAGGAGAACCCGGGGACCGCCCAGGCGCTCATCTCGAAGGCCGTCGAGGCGTCGCAGGCCCGGGAGGCGGCGCGCAAGGCGCGCGAGCTCACCCGGCGCAAGGGGCTCCTCGAGGGGGGCGGCCTACCGGGGAAGCTCGCCGACTGCCACTCGCGCGACGCGTCGATCTCGGAGCTCTTCATCGTCGAGGGTGACTCAGCCGGCGGGACCGCGAAGCAGGGCCGGGACCGGGAGTTCCAGGCGGTCCTGCCGCTCCGGGGGAAGATCCTCAACGTCGAGAAGGCCCGGCTCGACAAGATGCTCCAGAGCGAGGCGATCCGGGCGCTGATCACCGCCATCGGCACGGGGATCGGCGACGAGTTCGATCTCGCGAAGCTGCGGTACCACAAGATCATCCTCATGACCGACGCCGACGTCGATGGCTCGCATATCCGGACCCTCCTTCTCACCCTCTTCTACCGGAAGATGCCCGAGCTCATCGGCGAGGGCCACGTGTTCATCGCCCAGGCGCCGCTCTACCGGGTGGCCCGGGGGACGAAGTACCTCTACGCCTACAGCGAGGAGGAGCGCGACGCGGCGATGGCCGAGCTCGGGAAGGGCGCGACGATCCAGCGGTACAAGGGTCTCGGCGAGATGAACGCCGACCAGCTCGCCAACACGACGATGCACCCCGGCCACCGCTCGCTCCTCCGGGTCACCGTCGAGGACGCGGGGCGGGCCAACGAGCTCTTCCAGATCTTGATGGGCGAGGCCGTCGAACCCCGGCGGGCGTACATCCAGGAACACGCCATCGAGGTCTCGAACCTCGACATCTAACGGCGGCGAGGGTCGGAGCGCGATGGCCAGCGAGGGGCCGCTCGGGCCGGCGCTCGCCGCGTTGGACCGGACCGCCGCCGACGCGGCGCGCCACCCCGTCGTCCACGGCAACGGCCAGGCGCTCGCCACCGTCGGCCGGCCCCAGGCCGACGGGTCGGTCGCGTGGTTCGGCGTCTGGCTCGGCCCGGACGGGGTCCGCTTCCTCGGCGAGCCGCCCGCCGCCTCGGGCCGGCTCAAGGGCCGACCGATCGCCCCGGCGACGGCCGAGCTCGCCGACCGCATCTACGACGCGGTGCGGATCTACCTCGAGCGGATCGAGGAGCTCGACGCCGAACTCTCCGAGACCCAACAGCGGGGTCGGCTCGTCCCCATCAACGAGATCTGGCGACTCCAACGCCGCGCCGCCGCCCTGCGCGCCCAGATCGGCCGGACCATGGTCGCCCTGGCCGAGCTCGCGGGTCCGTACGCGGAGCACTTCCCGGGGCTCCCCGGCATCCAGGCGACGATCGAGGGCGAACTCGGCCGGGTCCAGCAGCTCTGCGCGAACCTCCAGCAGGCGCTCTCCGACCTCATCCTGCTGCGGACCGCCGACGAGTCGAACCGGATCGCCGAGTTCGCGAACGAGCTCGCCCGCACCTCGAACCGGATCGCGGCGCTCGCCAACACGTCGAACATCCGCATGCTCGGCCTCACCTACATCGCCCTCGTGCTCGGCCTCGTGAGCGCCGTCGTCCTCTTCCCCAACACCGCGGCGACGATCCTCGGCATGCCGTCGGCCGCCTGGGTCCCCGGCATCTGGGTCGACGTGGCGCTCGTCCTCGTCGCCGTCATCCCGCTCGCGCTCATCCTCGGCCGGCCGTGGGTCCGCCACCTCTTCGCCGACCTCCCGCAGTTCGAGGCGCGCGCGGTGGAAGGCGTGGCCGACCTTCCCGAGGTGGGCCCCGAGCCGGTGCCGCCCGCCCGCCGTCCGCCGCGCGCCGACGCAACCCCTTTGAGCGGACCGTCGGTCGGCCGGCCGTGACGGCGGTCCCGATCGTTTTCCGGGACGCCCTCCTGGTGACCCAGGACCCCCAGCGACGGGTCGTCCGGGGCGATCTGCGGATCGAGGGCGGCCGGATCACGGCCGTCGGGGGGACCGCGCCCACCGAGGGCGCGACCGTCGTCGACGCCCACGACCGGGCGATCGTCCCGGGATTCGTGAACGCCCACACGCACGTCGCCATGGCCCCGCTCCGGGGTCTTGCCGACGACCGGGACCTGGGGGGCTTCCTGGAGACGCTCTTCGCCGTCGACGCCCGCCGGACCGAGGCGGACATCGAGGCCGGCGCCGCCGCCGGGATCGCCGAGATGCTCCTCGGTGGCACGACGTCGTTCCTCGATCTCTACTACGGCGAGGACGCCGTCGCCCGGGCCGCCGACCGGCTCGGCATCCGCGGCTGGCTCGGCTGGGCGGTCCTCGACCCCGAGCTCACGACGCAGAAGGGCCGACCGCTCGACAACGCCCGGGGGTTCATCGACCGGTGGCGGTCCCACCCCCGGATCCGGCCCGTCGTCGCCCCCCAGGGGGTCTATGTGTGCAACCGCGAGACCTGGCTCGGGGCGAAGACGCTCGCCGACGGGGCGGGGACGCTCTGCCACTACCACCTCGCCGAGACCCGGCGCGAAGTCCACGAGCACGAGGCGAAGACCGGCGAGCGCCCGGCGGCGTGGCTCGAATCGATCGGGTTCCTCGGCCCCGGCCAGGTGGCGGCCCACGGGGTCTGGCTTACCCGGAAGGAGATCGAGACGCTCGCGGCCCGGAAGGTCGGCGTCGCCCACTGTCCGAGCTCGAACCTGAAGCTCGCGGTGGGCGGCGTCGCGCCCGTGACCGAGCTCCGGGCGAGCGGCGTGGCCGTCGGACTCGGGACCGACTCGGTGGCCTCGAACAACTCGCTCTCGATGCTCCGGGAGATGCACGTCGCGGGGCTCCTCCAGAAGCACCACCGGTGGGAGGCGGCCGCACTTCCCGCCGGCACCCTCCTCGATCTCGCCACCATCGAGGGGGCCCGGGCGCTCGGGGTCGACGACGAGATCGGCTCGCTCGAAGTCGGGAAGCGCGCCGATCTTGCGCTCATCCGCCTCGACCATCCGTCGCTCGTGCCGGCCCGGCCCGAGGCGATCATCTCGCACCTCGCGTACAGCGCGAGCGATGAAGCGATCGACGCGGTCTACGTCGACGGCGTCGCCGTCGTCGAAGGGCGGCGGCTCAAGACCGGCGATTGGGGGGCGATCCGGGTCGCGGCCGAAGAGGCGGCGGCCCAGCTGTGGCCGGGGGCTCCCCCTCCGTAGAGTCGGTCGCGCGCGCCGGTGCCGGGATCCCCTCGGCGACGAACCGATCGAGCGCGACGGCCAACCGATCACCGAACGCCCGCGCGTCCACCGGGGGACGCAGGTCGGCGAGCGACGTCAGGTGGCGGTCGATCTCCCCGTCGGTGAGCGCGAAGAGGGCGCGGAGCGGCGCGCGATCGAGCGCGCCGGTGATGATCCCGTGGTGCAGGATCGCCGATCGGGTGAGGTGCTGGGCCGCCCCGCCGATCACGCGATGGTCGACCACGAGGACCGAGCCGCGGGGGCCGAGCAGGCAGAGCGACGGGTGTACGGCGAGGGGAGCGACCCACGTGGCCTCCACGTGCATCGCGCGGAACGCCTCGGCCGCGGCCCGGCCGAGACGGCCGTACGCTCGCGTAAAGTCGTGACCCACCCGAGGGTCGTGGCGCGGCAGGACGAGCGACCACGCGACGTCCCCGGCCCCGTGGACGACGGCTTCTCCCCCGGTCGAGCGTCGGATGACGGCAAGACCCATCGACGCGGCGGTGGCCGCCAGCGCCCCCGAGCGGTCCGTCGCGGCGCCGAGGGAGATCGCCGGACCCTCCAAGAGGGCGACGTGCGCGGCCGGTCGGGCGTCCGCGAGCGCGGCACGCTCGGCCTGGAGGAACGATTCGAGGGGCTGCGGTTCGAGCATCAAGGGGACCGGGACGCCATCCGGCTCCGGGGCCCCCGAACCCCCCCGAACCGATATGCCCTCGCCGACCCTCCTCGGGCATGGCCGAGCTCGCGCAGTTCGCGCTCCACCCCGGCGATCCCGCCCCTCCGTTCTCGTTGCCCAACGTCGACGGGACCACGGTCCGCCTCGGCGACTTCGCCGACCGGCCGCTCCTCCTCGTCGTCTTCTGGTGCAACCACTGCCCGTACGTCCAGGGATGGGAGTCCCGGATGGTGGCCATCGGCGAGCGGTACGGCCCGAAAGGCGTCGGGATCGTCCTCATCAACGCCAACGACGATCAGGCGTACCCCGACGACCGGTTCGAGCGGATGGTGGTCCGGGCCCGCGAAAAGCGGTACCCCTTCCCCTACCTCCGCGACGAGAGCCAGGAGGTGGCGCGGGCGTACGGAGCGCTCGTGACGCCCCACGCGATGCTCTTCGGTCCCGACCGACGGCTCCTCTTCCAGGGCCGGATCGACGACAACCACCAGGACCCTGCCGCGGTGCGGACCGCCTACCTCGCCCCCGCGCTCGAAGAAGCCCTCGCCGGCCACCCGCTCTCGGTGTCCGAGGTGCCGGTCCTCGGCTGCTCGGTCAAGTGGCGGAATTGACCTCGCGGTCGGACCGGCGGGCGCCGGTCCCGGCGGCCTTCACCGCCCGGGCCCGCTGATCGAACGCGGTCTTGAGTTCCGGTCGGACCGGCGCGCCGTTGAGGTCGAGCCGGGCCGCGATGGCGACCTTGCCGGCGAGCGCCCGGGCGATCTTGCCCCGGAGGCGCCGGGGCGACGACTGGACCTGAGGGTGGAGGAAGAGGAGCCCGTGCCGGGGCGGCGGCGCCCGGCCGCGCAGGTGCTCGAAGAACGCCCGTTCGGCGCCGAGGACCTGCACGGTGCTCGACGGGAGCCGTGCGAGCCGGTCGAGCCCGCCGGCCTGGCTGATGAGCCGCGCCGCGAGCTCCGGGCCCAGCAACGCCGAGATGTTCGGCGCCCGCCGGGGGAGCGCATCGGCGACGGCCCGCGTGAGCGCGTCGTGTGTTGACCGAGTCTCGACGATGAGGCGAGCGAGCGAGCGGCGGGCGTTGAGGAGCGCCGGGTCGGCGCCCGGCAGGTCGGCGGCCGGCGCCCAGGAGCCGTCGGCGATGCGGGCGGCGAGCCGCTCGGCGCCCGGCTCCGACTCGCCCGCCTCCAGCGATCCCGCATCACGACCGGCCCAGCTCCCGAGCCGCTCGCTGAGGAGGTTGGTCACCCGATCCAGATCGGCGGCGGCGCGCACCGCTTCCTCGACGTGGATCGACGGGTCCCACGCGTCGTGCAGCGCCTGGCCACCAGCCTCGAAGAGGAGCTCGCGGAGCGCCGCCGGGGACACCGGAAAGGGAACCCCCGTCGGGCCTGGTCCGCGGTCGGTCTCGACGATCAGACCCCCTACGAGCCGGCGGTCGCGGGTGGCGATCGGCTGGTCCGCATGGCGGGCGATGAGCGCCCGCTCCTCGGGGGTGGAGCGCCCCTCGCGCCGGTCGCGGAGGCGCGCCGATCGACCTTCCGAATCGGAGGGGGCGGCCTCGGTGTCGACGATCTGATCACCGTCGAGGAGGAACGCCCCCAGCCAGGAGGTGACGAGCCGAAGCCTCGGCGCCGCTTCGGGGGGAGCTCCGGATCCCCGGACCGAGCTCCGCGCAGGGCGCGGCCGCGGGGGGTTGGGACCGGAACCGGGATCGCCCAACGTCCGGTGCTCGCCCCCCACGGTGGACCGCTCCGGTTCGGATTACCCTGCGCCGAGCGGCAGGTCCACGGGCCACGTTTCGGGGTCGGTTAAATAACGACCACCGGGTCCGGCGCGCATGGCGGATCTCCCACGGGCCGACCTCGTGCGGTACACACGCAACGGGCCGATCGCCTCGCTCACGATCGACCACCCGCCAGTGAACGTCCTCACCGCGGACGTCCTCGATGCGATCGTCGCCGGTCTCGACCGGGCCGAGGCCGATCCCGAAGCTCGCGTCGTGATCCTCCGGAGTGCCGCGCCGAAGGCGTTCGCGGCTGGCGCGGACATCCGGGCCATGGCGCCGATGGGACCCGAGGAGGCGCGGCGTCACGGGGGCCGCGGCCAGGCGACGACCGTCGCCATCGAGGACCTCCCTCTGCCCGTGATCGCGGCGGTCCACGGGTCGTGTCTCGGCGGAGGGACCGAGCTCGCCCTCGCGTGTGACTTCGTCCTCGCCAGCGACGACGCCGTCTTCGGCCAGCCCGAGATCAACCTCGGGGTGATGCCCGGATGGGGCGGCACCCAGCGGCTGCCGCGCCGGATCGGCCCGGTGCTCGCCCGACGATGGATCATGACCGGACGCCCCGTTCCCGCCCCGGTCGCCTTCGAGCAAGGGTTCGTCGACCAGGTCGTGCCCCGCGCCGCCCTCGACGGGGCCGCCCACGAACTGGCCGCGGAACTCGCGACGAAATCGGCGACGGGACTCGCCGCCGCGAAGGCCGCGCTGCGGCATGCCATCGACCCGGGCCGGGATGCCGCCCTCGCGGTGGAGCTCGACCTCTGGGCCCGACTCTTCGGGACCCCGGACCAGCAGGCGGGCATGACCGCGTTCCTCGCCAAGGGCTCGTGGACCCCCGAGGATCGGAGCGCTTGGGCGACCCGGTCGAGCGGGTTTCCCTGGGCCGACCGTGCCCGTCCCCGTCCGGGGGCAAAGGGCAAGAACGGGTCCGCCTGAGGGGCTCCCGCGCCGCGGTGGCTCAGCTGGCAGAGCGGCTCCTTGGTAAGGAGCAGGTCGAGGGTTCGAACCCCTCCCGCGGCTCTGGGATCGAGGAACGCGAAGCGCCCGACTCCCGCGCCGGCTTCGGGCCACCCCATCCAACCGAAGTCCTCGGCGCAGAATCGGATGTCCGAGTCCTCGTTCGGCAGGCCCGACGGGCACCCGTCGACAGGGTAAGTCGCTGGACGACGAGCACCCGGCTATCGACCCGGAAGGGCGGCGACGCACTCGGTGACCGCTCGGTCAAACTCGTCGGGTCGTGAGAGATTGAGGAGGTGGTCAGCCCCGGGAACGAGTTGGACCCGTGCGCCGGGGATCCCCCCTGCGAGGAAGTTGGCCGTGTGGGGCATGACGGGATTGTCCCGGTCGCCGACGAGGATCTGCGTCGGGACCCGGACCTCCCCGAGCCGGCCTGCGGCGGGCGCCCCTACGGGGGTGTCGAACCGGCCGGAGCGGTCCTCGAACACTTCGGCGGCGTTCTCCCGGACCATCGTCACGAAGAGGTCGAGCGCCGCTCCCGTGAGCGCCGACGCCCAGAGCTGTCGGAGGTGCTCCGTGGCCTCCTCCAAGTGGCCGGCGGCCCACGCGTCGGACGCGGCCTTGGACAGCCGCTCGTCGCGCTCGAACGTCGTCTTGCCTCCGGGCACCTGGTCGTAATCCATCCCCGAGTAGCCCGGCGCGATGAGGAGGAGGCCACCGACCCGGTCCGGATGCGCCAGCGTGAAGTCGAGCGCGATCCGGCCCCCCATACTCGGCCCCACGATCAGGGGTCGGGTCAGGTCGAGCCGATCGATCAGGGTCGACAGGTCGCGCACCGACGAGAACTCCGCCGTGGCCACAGTGGACCCCCCGAACCCGCGCTGATCGTAGCGCACCACGCGGTGGGTGCGTCGAAGGAGCGTGAACTCGCGGTCCCACATCCGCCGATCCGCGATCCCTTCGTGAAGGAGAACGATCGGCGACCCGCTCCCGCTCACCTCGTAGGCAATCGTCCCGCCAGGGACCTCAAGCGACGGCGTGGTCGCCGAATCGGTCATGGGGAGGGTGGGGAACCTTCGGCGGGATAAACGAGCGGTAGGGGTGATGGAACGGCTCCCCCCGGAGGGGCCGGCGGGACGATTGCCGGCGAACGGGAGCCCAAACGAGCCGAATGGATCGACCCGAGGTCGCGGATGCGCGGTCTACGCGGTCATGCCCGTGGGGGACGTGGGCGGGACACCGGTCGACGGGGGGGTCGGCCGGGCGGAGGATCGAGGGGACGGACGGTCCGGGCGACGGAGCGGCTTGGCCGGTTCGGGGGCGGCCGCCCGCTCCCGACCCAACAGCTCGGCGCGGCGGAGTTCCTGGACGATCCGGTCGACGGCGAGGCCGAGATCGGAGGGGCGGCGCGCTCCGGTGCACACGAGCTTGCCGCTCCCGAAGAGGAGGAGAACGACGCGAGGTTCGGGCAGGCGGTAGACGAGCCCGGGGAACTGCTCGGGCTCGTACTCCACGCGATCGAGTCCGAGGGCGACCGCGACGCTGTGCAGGTTGATCTCGCCGCCCACGTCCGACGTCGCTACGATGTTCTGGATCTCGATCTTCGGGTGGGCCGAGACCTTCTGGCCCTCCCGTCGAATGAGGCCCGAGATGGTCTTGATCGAGTCGACGACCTGCTGCATGCTGCGGCCACCGGTACAAACGACCTTGCCCGACTGGAAGAGCAGGACCGCGGTTTTGGGGTCGTGCATCCGATAGATCAATCCCGGGAATTGGTCCGGCTGGTACTCGGCTCCCGGTAGGCCTATGGCGATCGAGGCGAGGTCGAGCTTGTCGCCGAGGGAGGTCGATGCGACGACGTTCTCGATCCGGATCCGCGTCATTCGGTATAAATAGTATATAAATAAGTATTTAAGCGAATCCCCGCCCCGCCCGGGGAGCCCGGACCCCCTCTCGACGGCGTTCCTGCCGATAGGGTGGGGGCGGGGCCGCCGATCCGCGATCGCGCCGGCCTTGGCTAACGTCCTCGGCACCCTTCGGCGGTCCGGCGGCCCCGGCCGGGCGAGCCCCCGGCCGGGGTCCGGGCGAACGCCCCGTTGGGGTGCGCCCTTCCGGTCGACGGGAACGGTCACTCGACCCGGGCGAGCACCGTGAGCGCTCGGAGGGTGATCATCTTGCTCGGCCGACCGACGGTCTCGAACGCGAGCGGAGTCGGTCGCTGCTTCGGATGCGCGGCATACCACACGGCGGGAGGGCCCTGGACGTCCGGGTGCGCCCCGTCGAGGACCCACCGGCCGTCCGCCCTTCGTCGCTTCCGCAGGAACGCCAGCGCCCAACGGAGACGGGGGTCGTCGCCGTACCCGAGGGCGGTCAGTACGTCGAGGCCGACGAGCAGATCGTAGTAGTAGTGGACCGGCCAGTGGAACCGGTACCACGGCGGGTACCGCTCGCCTTGGCGGTGGAGCTCCCGCTCGAGGTAGAACTCGGCCCCGCGTTCCACGCACGCCTGCATGCGGCCGGTCCACCGGGACCGGGGGTACGCGGCGAACGCGCTGAGCCCCTCCCACGCATCGAGGGTGCGTCCCGTGGCCGGCCCGTCGCTGAACGACCAGCACGTCCAGCCGCCTTTCGGATGCGCGGTTTCGACGAGCCAGTCGAGCGCTTTGCGCACCCGGGGGTCGTCGCCGTACCCGAACCGGACCAGTGCCCGGGCCATGTTGCCGGTGTAGCAGTGGTGGCCGTGGTTGCCGGAGAAGCCACCCACCCCCCCGCCCTTGAGCGGGGAACGGTCCATCCAGAGCTCGCACGACGCACGTACCGAGTGAATGCCCCGGGTCGCGCCGAGGTCCGAGAGCGCGAGAAGGTTCCAGTTCGTGCTGAGATACTTCGGGCGGTAGAGACTCCGTTCCTGCACCCACCATCCGGCCGGGTCCCGGCGGGCGAGGATGTCCGCCGCCCACCCGGTCTTCGGGATCCGCGACCGCGCGGAGCGGACCTCGGGATCGCTCGCCCGGCGACCCATCAGCTGGGTGAGAGCAAGGTATCGGATCGACGGTTGATCCTCTTCGAGGAGCCAGTCGAGGACCTTCGCCGAGGGCATCGCGATCGCCGACGAGGCCCTAGGGCCCATAGCCCTGGCGAGCCCGAAGGTGGGGGACCCGGACGAGCGCGAGGGCGGGGTCAGAACGAACGCGCCTCGGGGCCACCGACGGTCGAGCCGGACGTCTCGGGTCCGCGGGTCGGTCGACCTTTGGCCGATGAACTCGGCCGGCGGCCGAGGCGACCGATGACCTCATACGTCGGACGGGGGGTCGCCGACCGTGGTCGACCGGCAGAAGCGGCTGATCGAGTTCGTCACGGCCTGGGCGGAGTACGAGAAGAGAATGAGCGGGATCGGGATGGAGGCGCGGAAGCTCGTCGAGCACGACCCGCCGCTCCGCCAGATGGTCGATCGGGTCACGGACGAGCTGATGCGCTCGCCCGACATCCAGCGGCAGCTCGCCATGCAGCTCGCCATCGCCGAGTTCACGAACCCGGAGTAGGCGCCCGATCGGGCCGGCTCCCCCCCCGGGCCCCGGCGCATCCGAACCGAACGGATCGCCCCGGTCGGCGCCCGGCCGGTCCCTTTCCCGGTGGTCACGGGGGGTTCCTCTCGCCCATTGGTTCATCCTGACACTAAAAATTAGGGCTTGGATTAAATAATCTCAATCGCTTCCACGGTCATGGAGGCCCTGGAGAAGCTCACCCGCCGGCAGGTCGACGCGCTACGGGCGATCGCTGCGGCGGAAACGCCCCAGCGGGGGGCGCCGCTCAATGCCATTGCCGCATCGCTCCGGGTCCGCGCCCCCTCCGCCCTGGGGCACGTCACCCCGCTCGAGGGGCTCGGGCTCGTGGTGCGGCACCGGGGGAAGTCGCGCCTCTCGCCCCGGGGCCGGACGACGCTGCTCGAGTACGAGCGCCACCACCGGATCGCCGAAAGCCTGTTCAGCCGGGCCGGCCTTTCGACCGCCGAAGTCTGCGCCGCCGCCCGGCAGGTCGATCTCGCCCTCTCGCACCGGATGATCGAACGGTTGTGCCAAGCGGAGGACCATCCCCGCACCTGTCCCCACGGGGAGCCGATCCCGGACTGCGACGACGCGCCGTAGGGGGCTCCGCCGATGACCGACCCTCCAGCGCCGAACGCCGAACCGGGACCCTCGCTCCCGACCCCGCCGCAGGGACCTCCTCGGGCGGCCGCTCGGCGCGGGACCACTCGGGCCCTCGCGGTCATCGTGGGCGTGCTCGTCGTCGCCGGGGGGCTCCTGGGAGTGCACGTGCTCGCTCCGTACCAGGAGTCGTCGAACGCCCCGACGACCATCCCGGTCGTCGCGGCCGAGAACTTCTGGGGCAGTCTCCTCGTACAGCTCGGCGGGGTGCACGCCTCGGTCTACACGATCGTGGCGGACCCGAACGCCGATCCCCACGATTACGAGAGCACCACCGCCGATGCCGTCGCCGTCGCGAACGCCCGGCTCGTGGTGGAGAACGGGGCAGGCTACGATGCGTGGTGCCAGAAGCTCATCGACGCTGGCAACATCTCGGATCGGATCGTACTCAACGTCGCCACCGTTGTCGGCCAATCGCCCGGCGACAACCCGCACTTCTGGTACGACGCCGCCTTCGTGAACGCCACCGTCTCCGCGATGATCGCCGATCTGAGCGCGATCGCCCCGTCCGATGCGACCTACTTCGCGCAACAGGGTTCGATCCTCCGCGCGTCGCTCGATACCGGGGTGTTCGGCCCCGAAGCCGAGATCCGGGCCGCGTACGGCGGGACCCCGGTGGGGGCCACCGAGAGCCTGGTCGAGTACCTCGCGAACTCCACGGGCCTCGATCTGGTCTCGCCCCCGGCGTTCATGGACGCCGTCGCGGAAGGGAACGATCCGCCCGCGTCGAGCGTGACTACGTTCGAGGACCAGCTGTCGAACGGGTCGGTCCGGGTGCTGATCGTGAACGCCCAGACGGTGACCCCGCTCACCGACCAGATGCGATCGCTCGCCGTCAGCGACGGGATCCCCGTCGTCGAGATCACCGAGACGGTGGTGCCGGCAGACGTGACGTTCCAGGTTTGGATGGCCGGGGAACTCCACGACCTCGCGTCGGCGCTCGCCTCGGCGACCGCTGGAGGGTAGGACCCTGGAGGCGTTCCTGCCGGGGACTCCCGGCCCCGCCGACCGACCCGCCCCGGCCATCGTGGCCGCCGATCAGCTCTCCGTCGGGTACCCGGGGCGGCTCGTCTGGGAGGATGCGACGTTCGATGTCCGGTCCGGGGAGTTCGTGGCGATCATCGGGCCGAACGGGGCGGGGAAGACCACCCTCTTCCGGCTCCTCCTCGGACTGATCCCGGTCCGCAGCGGATCGCTCCGGATCTTCGACCGGACGCCGCAGCGCGGGAGTCCCCGGATCGGCTACGTCCCCCAGCGGCACACGATCGACCAGTCGACGCACGTCCGCTCGTTCGACCTGGTGCGGTTGGGCCACGCCGGACACCGGTGGGGATTCCCGTGGTCGGGGCGCCGCGAGACCGAGGCGGCGATGCAGGCGCTCGCGGCGGTCGGCGCGTCGGAGCTCGGCGAGCGGCCGCTCAACGAGCTCTCCGGTGGCGAGCTCCAGCGGGTGTTCCTCGCCGAAGCGCTCGCGAGCGATCCGGAGCTCCTCCTCCTCGATGAGCCGCTCTCGAACCTCGATCTGCGGCGGGCTCAGGAACTGGCCGGGCTCGTCCACCGGGTCGTCGTCGCCCGCCGGATGGCGTCGCTCCTCGTCGCCCACGACATCAACCCACTCATCCCGTACCTCGACAAGGTGGTCTACGTCGCGAACGGCCGGGTCGCGAGCGGGCCTCCCAAGGAGGTGTTGACCTCCGAGCGGCTCAGCCGGCTCTACGGCGTCGACGTGGAGGTTCTCCGCGACTCCCGGGGGAACTTCGTCATCGTCGGAGGCGAAGGGCACACCGAGGGCGAGATCGTCGGGGGCGAAGGCCACCACGAGGGCGAGGGTGGGGGCGGCTTCGGTCCGGCGGGGGTCCATCCGTGAGCTTCAGCCCGGACCTCATCGGCGACGTGCTCGCCATGTGGCGCTACCCGTTCATGGCCCACGCCTTCGAGGTGGGGACCCTCATCGCGATCGTCGCGGGCGCCGTCGGGTACCTCGTCCTCCTCCGCCGATCGGCGTTCGCCGCCCACGCCCTCGCCCACACCGGGTTCGCCGGGGCGGCCGGTGCGGTCCTTGTGGGCGTCGACCCGGTCTTCGGGCTGCTGCTCTTCACGTCCGTGAGCGGCACCGGCATCGCGGTCCTGGGCCAACGGGCGGCGCAGCGGGACATGGAGATCGGCACGGTGCTCGCGTTCATGCTCGGTCTGGGGCTCCTTTTCATCAATCTCTACCGGGGCGGCGGGGCGACGGCGACGTACTCCATCCTCTTCGGCCAGATCCTCGGCATCGGCGACCAGGCGGTCCTCGTCACCTTGGTCGCGTTCCTGATCCTCGTTGCCGTCCTCGCGCTCACCTATCGCCCGCTCCTCTTCGCGGCCCTCGATGAGGACGTGGCCGAGGCGAAGGGGCTCTCCCCGCTCCGGCTCGGCATCCTCTTCATGCTCCTCGTCGCCGCCGCAGTGTCGATGGCCGTGCAGGTCGTCGGGGTGCTCCTCGTCTTCTCGCTCATGGTGACCCCGGCCGCGATCGCCCTGAGGCTCGCCCAGCGTCCCCGCTATGCGCTCGCCATCTCCGTCGGCGTCGCCCTCGGCGCGACGTGGCTCGGACTCTTCATCGCCTGGTACGAACCGTACCCTGTGAGCTTCCTCATCACGAGCCTGGTGTTCGGCCTCTACGCCGTCGTGCGGGCGGTCCAGTGGGTGGGATCGCGGTCGATGGCTCCCGCGGTGCCCCTCCCGGCGGACTGACTCGGGCGGGGCGGGCGCTGGCGTCCCAGCTTGGGCCAGCGCCCTGGGTGTGGCGGGTCTGGTGGGATCGCCATCCCGTGCCCCACCGTTCACCGAGAGGTGGACCTAGTTCGCCCTTGACCGCGGCCCGGGTCCGGTCGATCCCCTCGTTGCTCCTGCGCCTGACCGACCGATCGATCCCGGTCCGCGCAGCTGGACCACCTCAGCGGCGGTCCGGCCTTTCTCCGACGCCCGCTGGCCGCGTTGCGATGGGCGCAGGGAGGTGCACTCTTTTCCGCGGTCGGTCTTCGCTCCGGCATGCCGATGATCGACATCTACGCGGCCGACGATCTCTTCCCCGCCGGGACCGAACGCAAGCTCGCGTCCGAGCTCACCGCCGCGGTCCTGCGCGCGGAGGGCGTGGCGACGCCCGGTCCGTTCCATCTCGACAACACCGCCGCGTTCCTCCACCGCATGCCGCCCGCTGCGGTGCACACGGCCGCCACCGACCGAGCGCGCACGGTACGGGTCCAGGTCATCACCCCGCCGGGAGCGCTCTCGCGAGCGGGGCAGCAGAGGCTCGTCCAGGAAGCGACCGAGATCGTCGCGCGGCTCGCGAACGATCCCGGGCTCGCGCACCGGACGTGGGTGATCTTGACCGAAGCGGCCGAGGGTGGCTGGGGGCTTTCGGGGACCGCCTTCGGGCGCGAGGAGTTCGCCGCGCTCGCCGCGAAGGCGGCCGCCGCCCGACGCGGCGCGTAGGCCCAACGACTGCGCTGGGCCCCACGAAGGCCGACCACGCGGTGCCCGGCAGGTCGTGTCGCCGGACCATGTGCCTGGAGAGGGCCAGGGCTCATCGCCAAGAACGTGGCACGCCTCCGCACCCGGCGCCCGCGTCGTTAGACACCGAGCCCGGGACCTCAGGGCGATGCCCCGCCGTCTAGCTCGGGGGCTCGGAACGACCGCCGGCGCCAGCGGACTCTTCCGGTGGCCGGAGGTGGCGGAAGCGGCGGTAGAGCGCGAGATCGTACCCGATCTTGACGCTCCCGGCGACGGCGAACGGCGCGGCGAGCCACGGACCTCCGGCGGCTAGGAAGGCACCGGCGACGGGGCCGCCGAGCGCCTGTCCGCTCCGGGCCGCCGTCGTGTAGCCGGCGGCCGCCGCGCGGTCGTCGGGCGGGACGATCGCCTGGGTGTACGATTGGCGCGTCGGCACGTCCATCTGGGAAAGGACCGCGCGGCCGACCCAGAGCGCGCCCGCGAGCGTGAACGACGGGGCGAAGGCGATCAGCACCAGGACGACGCTCGAGGGCAGATGGGTGAAGACCATCGTGTTGACCAGCCCGAACCGGCGGGCGAGCGGGAGGGCCAGGACGAGGGAGGCGGCCGCCGCGAGGTTGCTCGCGAAGAAGAGGGCGCCAAGCACCGCGACGGGCGGGGCGTACCGCACGGCGAAGTAGTAGACGACGAGGCTGTTGACGATCAGTCCGCCCCCGAACGCGTCGACGGCGAAGAGCGTTGAGAGCGCGTGGACGATGGGTCGGGCCTGGGGCGAGAGTGGAGCGGCCGGACCGGTCGCGACCCGGTCGGGCGGGCGGGAGAGGGCGAGGTACGCGGGCACGAGGCCGAGCCCGAGGAGACCGTAGACGAAGAGCGTCGGGTCGTGGAACCCCACGAGCGCACCTGGTGGGGGACCGAACGCCACCGCGCTGAGCGGTCCCGCCACGAGCGCACCGACGGCCCCGCCTGCGTACCCGAGGAGATTGTAGACCACGTAGCTCGACGTGCGGTCGGTCTCGGAGGTGGCATCGGCGAGGGTCGCCTGCTCGAGGGCGCCCAAGGGGCTCACGTCGGCGGTGCCGGCGACGATCCCACCGAGGAGGAGGGCGACCAGGACCGCGACGGGTTCCCCCGGGGCGGCCCATAACAGGAAGCCCCCCATAGCGAGGGCACCCGCGCTCACCACGAAGGTCGCCCGGCGCGACCACTGCCGTTCGAGCCGCGGAGCCAGGAGTGACCATCCCGCTCCCGCGCCGAGGGCGAGGCCGAGCAGGATCCCGACGGCGAACGGCGTGTAGCCGGACCGCGCGAGGTCCAGGGCGAGGACGATCGAGAGCGCTCCGGCCCCGAAGCCTCGGGTCGTACGGGTCACCCAGACCAGCACCCGGTCCCGGCGGGGGGACCCGGTAGGACGCTCGGTCAACGTGGCCGCTCCGCGGAGTGCGGACTGGGGTACACCGGACCCAGGTCCCCGTGCCGTCGTGTCTCGCTCACGCTCGGTTGCGGCGTCGCGTGGACGACCGGATCGTTACGGCGCAGGCGCGGCTGAGCCGTCCTTTCCGCCACTCCGGGCGTCCACGCGGGCTTGACAGTACGCGTAGAGCGCATCGTACGCGGGGAACTGCAGCCGCATGTTCTCCTGGTCGTCGCGGGCGATCGCGCGAAAGCCCGCGGCGAGGGCCCGGAGACCGGACGACTCCGGCCGGGGGTGGGCGACCGAGGCGTCGGCGCCGCGGACGATCTCGGCGAGGTCGAGGATCGCCGGGTCCTGCAGGTCGTACCGGCGGACCACCGCATCGAAGCTCACCCGCTCCTCGCCCGCCTCCTCGTAGTGGTGGAGCTCGGCGCCGGGGGTGTCGAACGGGATCGCCTCCTCCCGCGTCGCGACGGTGAGGACATCGCCCGCTGGGACGAAGAGGAACTCGGCGTCGGGGTCGACGAACCGCCGGATCACCCACGGACAGGCGATCCGATCGACCTTCGCGTGCTCCCGGGTGACGAACTTCATCGCGGCTCCCGCGCGAGAGAGCGAGGGGGGGAACGGCCGAAACGACGTGGCGCACTCGTCCGCGGGCGCGTCACGCTGCCACCGGCCCGAAGAACTCGATCCAGTTGCCGTCGGGGTCCTTCGTGTAGACGAGGTTCTCGTGGGTCTCCTTCACTCGGGCGATGATGGGCAGCTTACGGCGTCGGAGTTCGCGCACCCATCCGGCAACGTCGGAGACGCGGAATCCGAGATGATCGAACTCGGTCCCCCGACGGAACGGCTCGTAGAACCGGCTCCCCTTCGGGTAGAAGTTGAGCTCCACGCGCTGGACCGCGCCCGGGTAGGCCAGGTGGACCCAGATCCCGCCGTGCTCCATCGTCCCCCGCCGGTGGATGCGGAACCCCAAGCGACGGTAGAACCGGAGCGAGCGGGCGAGGCTGCGGACCCGGAACCCGGCGTAGACGAACTCGACCTTCGGTTGCGCCATACGCGGGGTCGAAGGGGTCCGGGGCATATAGACCGCCAACGGCGTCAGAGTCCGACCAGGAGGCACACGAAGAGGACCGTGACCGAGATCACGGTGAGGGGAAGTCCGATGCGAACGAATCGGGCGAGGCTGATCCGCACGCCGGCGCGTTCGGCCTGCTCGACGACGATGAGATTGCTCGCGGCCCCGAGGAGGGTGAGGTTGCCGGCGAGCGTGCTCCCCGCCGCGAGCGCCATCCAGGCCCAGGGGGTGGCCGCGCCGAACCCCGCGGCCCGGAGGACCGGGATCTGGAGACCGACCCAGGGCACGTTGCTCACGAGCTGGGAGCCGAGCACGCTCGTCACGAGGATCGTCGCGAGGCTGCCCACCCGGTCCGACGGGCTGGGGAGCGGGAGAGCCGATTCGAGGGCCGCGAGGGCCCCTCCGCTCTCGGCCCCGGCGACCACGACGAAGAGGGCGCCGAAGAGCACGAGGATCGGCCAGTCGATCCGGGCGAGGATCGCAGTTCGGCCTGGCGTGACGAGGAGCGTGACGATCGATCCGCCGAGGGCGATGAGGTAGAGCGGCACCGCCGGGCCCGCCGTGGCGACCGACGTCACGTCGAGGGTGATCAGGACGAGCAGGGTGAGCGGGAAGAGCGCGAGCGCCGGCGTGCGACGGACCGCGCCGGCGAGCCCCGACGCCGGAAAGAACGGGACCTTCGGTGGCCGCGTCCCGAGTTGTGGGTCGCCAGGTTCCGCGAGGTCGGGGGCGAACACGCGCCGGAGGTACCAGCCGCCGAGGACGATGTTGATGGCCGTCGGGACGAGCAGATAACGAAGGAACGTGGCCACCGGCGCGTCCAATCCGCTGCCGAGCGAGACGAGGAGGTTCTGGGGATTACCGAAAGGGGTGAGGGTGCTCCCCACCGTGACCGCGAACGCGAGGGTCAGGAGGAGCGGCTCGGGGGCGACCCGGAGCCGACGGGCCAGGGGGAAGAGCAGCGGGACGCCGATGAGCACGAGCGCGTCGTTGAGCAGGAAGGCGGAGAGGAGAGCGAACGCGACGAACAGCACGAGCGGGACATCGGCGCTCCGCCGGATCCGGCTCAGGATCCACGTCGCGAGATGGTCGAGCGCCCCGGCCTGCTCGAGGCTCGCCGCGAAGACGAAGAGCGCGAAGAGAAAGCCCAGGATCGGCAGCTGCTGGGCCACGGCGAGGGAGGCCCCGTCGAGCGGGATCACCCCGAACCCTACGGTGAGGAACGCCCCCAACAGGAGGAGCACCCAGACCGGGGGCCCTCGTCGCAAGAGCTGCCGCGCGACGACGGCGCCCACGGTCACGACGAGGACGCCGCTCGCGACGACGGTCATCGCATCGAATCGGCCCCGCCCGGCGGCGATGCGCGGTTCGGACGCGACCTCCCCGAGCGGCCCGCCGACCGGCGCGCCGGCCCCCTCACGGGCCGGCCGTCGGGTCCTTTGCAGCGCCGAAGCGACGGGCGAGCGAGACGGCCGCGAACCCGGCGATCCAGAGGACCTCGGCCAGGGGGACGTTCAAGAACGCGATCGGGATGGCGAGCCCGAACGCGACCGCGACGATCGCCGCGCGAAGCCGTACGTACGCGACGACGGCGGGGTCCGCCGCCTCGGAGAGGAGCCCCGCACGGTCGGCGTGGACCCAGATGGCCGCGAGGAGGAGGGTCGCCGCGGTCTGCTCAATGGAGAAGAGCGCGATCGCCCACGGGACCTGGGGGTAGGCGTTCAGCACGCCGAGAACGAACGGGGCGATCGCCACCATCGAGAGGAACGCGAGGTTGAGCCCCTGGAGCGTCCCATCGTAGCGCGCGATGTAGCGGAAGTTCCGGTGGTGGGTGATCCAGAACCAGCCGATGATGATGAACGTGAGGAAGTAGTTGAGGAACGATATCCACTCGCCCCGCAAGGCGTCGGCGAGCGCACCGGTGCAGCTCGCGTCCGCGGCGCCGGGACACGCCGCCGACGGCACGACGAGGGAGAGCGCCAGCAGCGTGAGCGCGAACCCGAAGACCCCGTCGCTGAGCGCCAGGATGCGGCCGAGGTCGTCCCCCTGATGGGCGCGCCGGTGGGCCGACGCGAAGGTGCGCGGGTCGCTCGGCGCGCCCGTCGTCATCCGACGGCGACCGACGATTTGGAAGATAAGACGGACGGCCCGGTCGGACCGGGCCCGTCGATTCTCTATCGGAGAATCGTTGCGACCTCAGGTCTCATATAGGCCGACCCGCTCCCGCGGCCTGCAGCGGGGTAGGGTAGTCAGGAAAGCGGACGGGCACCCCGTCCGTCCTGAAATCCCGACGGGCTCATAACCCGTAGATCCATGGTTCAAATCCATGCCCCGCTATTCTCCGCGCCACTAGTCGTCCACCTGCAGGCGCAGAAGGGGCCCGTCGTGTACGGCCCGCGGTCTCACGGCGCCTCGCAATCGGAGAATGTGATCGGGTAACTACCCGAGGTCTATGGCGGGGCATGCTCGAACCCGTCTGGGCCCGACTTGCGCCGGTCGTTCTCCTCGCCGCCGTGGTCCTCCTCGCCCTGCCCACCGTTGGTCTCGGTGCCTCGGACTCAGTCCGATCCTCGCCGTTCTCCGCCGGCCCCGGGGGCTTCTCGCACCACCCAGCTGACATGGAGGCGAGACCGGCGGCCACCGATGGGCCGGCGCTCACGGCCGCCGCCGTCACCTCGATGGCGACGAGCCCCACCGGCGCATCGGCCGCGAAGGTGGTCTGGACCAACATCACGGCCCATCAAGCGACGTCGCCCACAGGACGGGTCGAGAGCGCGATGGTCTACGATGCGGTCGATGGAGTGGTGGTGCTCTTCGGCGGGTACTCGGCCGCAGGGACGTACCTCAACGACACGTGGGCGTTCACCTCCCACGGCTGGACCCGGATCGTTACGTCGACCGCCCCCAACGGGCGGGCCGACTTCGGTCTCATCTACGATGCGGCGGACCGCGAAGTGATCCTCGTCGGTGGGACGTACAAGAACCCCAACGGCACGACCACCGACCTCAACGACACGTGGGCCTACGTCGCCGGGCATTGGACGCGCCTGTCCTCGGGCGCCCTGGCGGCCCCTCCGGCGCGGGAGTCGGCATCGTTCGTCTACGACGACCGCGACGGGTATGCGGTCTACTTCGGGGGCTATCGGTATTCGTCCGGCCATTGGCTCAACGACACGTGGACGTTCGTCCACGGGTCCTGGACCAACATCACCGTTGGGTCCCCCCGAGCCCCGAGCCCCCGCAGTGGCGCGAACGTCGCCTTCGACGCGGCGGACGGGTACGTGGTCCTCTACGGCGGTTTCTACGGGTCGACCTACCGCTACGGGGACTGCTGGAAGTTCGTCGGGGGACGGTGGTCGCCGATCGTCGTGGCGACGCCTCCCGGTCGGGAAAGCTCGACGATGGCGTACGATGCCGCGTACCGTGCGGTCCTCCTCACGGGAGGTGGGACGGCCGGAACCTCGTATCAGGACACTTGGGCTTTCCAAGGTGGAACCTGGAACCAGCTCACGACCGCGACGCCGGGAATCCGCGGCTCCGCGGCCATGGCCTATGACGACGCACTGGCCGAGACCATCCTCTTTAGCGGGGCCTGCTCGTTCACGAATGCGTACCCTAGCGTCTGCGACGACACGTGGGCGTTCCAGTCGGCGGGGATCGCGTGGACCGGGGCCTCGATCGCCCCGAGTCCCACCGCACGCACAGCCGCGACCATGGCGTACGACCCCACGGTGGGCCGCGTCGTCCTCTTCGGGGGCGAGTCGAACCCTGGGGGACACACGGTCTTCCTCAACGACACATGGGAGTACGGTCCGGCCGGGTGGGTCCAGCTCCACCTCACGGTAGGGCCGAGCGTCCGATCCCATGCGGCCATGACGTACGATGCGGGCGACGGCATGATCGTCCTCTTCGGCGGTCAGGACCCGTCCGCGCTGGGCGACACGTGGACGTTCGCTCACGGTCTCTGGTCCCCGCTCGTACCCAGTGCGCATCCGACGCCCCGGCTCGGGGCGGCGTTCGCCTACGATCCGATCCGCAACACTAGCCTGCTCTTCGGCGGCGAGACCCTCTACGGACCGAGTGCCGAGACCTGGACGTTCGCCGGCGGGACCTGGACTAATCTCACCAGCTCCCTCTCGATTTCCCCCTCCGGGCGGCACTCAGCGAGTGCGGTGTACAACCCGCTCGCCCGGGCCATCGTGCTGTTCGGGGGGATCGGCACGGCGCTCGATCGCGACACGTGGCTCAACAACGCCTCGGGCTGGACCCTCCTTTCCACGCCCTCAGCCCCGCCGGCCCGTGAGACAGCCGCCTTCGTCGCGGACCCGCTCTCCGGTGCGATCGTGCTCATCGGGGGACTCGGATCCAGCGGGGTGCTCAGCGACGAATGGGCGTTCGTCGCCGGATCGTGGTTGGTCCTGAACCCCGTGAGCGGGCCGGGGGCCCTGAGCGGCGCCGTCATCGCGTTCGATCCATCGTTGAACGTAGGGGTCCTGTTCGGGGGCGTGACGGCGCACACCCGATTGAGCGGAGCGAGCTGGATCCTCGACCCGTAGGCCATGAGGGGATTCGACGGCCGGTTCGCCCGAGGGTGAATTCGCAGCGTTCGGGGGGGGGCGATCGAGGCCGGCCGCTGGTCACGCGTCCCCTGAGCGGAGGCCCAATTGGGGATCGCCGCCCGCGCGAAGGATCGGCGTCGCTGGGGGTCGAACCGCGCACTAGGCCTTGGTCTTCGCCGCCTTACGGCGGGAGGTCCTCGGCCGATCGGCCTCGGGCGTGGCCGCGAGCATCGGAGAGGTGGTCGTTTCGGGGACCGGTTCAGCGACCGGTTCCGGCGCGATTTCCGCCGGCGGCGGCATGGGGTCCGGCTCCGAGATCATCGGGGCGGGCGGTGGGGGCGGCGGCGGGGGGCTCACCGGAACCGGCTCGGCGGGGGGCGCATGGGTCACGTGCGGCGCCGGGGCGGCGGGTTTCGGCTTCGATGCGATCGGGATGAACTCGCCCGGCCGCCACATGTGCGGTTGATGCAGGATCGACACGTCGCGCAGGAAGAGCTCCGCGTGGCCGCACGCCCGGCAGATCCGCGTACCCAACGGTACCTCGCCCCGGGTCCGGAGTGAGAGGGTGCCGCCTCCGACGGAGCCGGTCTTGAGCTCGTTCGCCCAAACGAAGTCGGTCCCGTTGCAGTTCGTGCAGGTCGGAGCCACGCGTGTCCCTCGGCGGTCATTGAGGGGGCATTTCGTTCATTATGGTTTGGGACGGACGGTCGAGCCCCCCCGCCGGTCCGCCGCCCGTCGTGCGACTCCACGGCGTTGGCGGCCCGTCGCGGCCGGCGGCGACGGGGGCGAACGGCCTTCTAGCCGCGGGGGCTCGCCGCTCCATGGTGGGTGTCAACCTCGGGCGGATCACGGTCGCCGTCGACGGGTCGCCTCACGCCGAGCGCGCCCTCGATTTCGCCGTCGATCTGGCGAAGCGGTACGAGAGCCACCTCTCGATCGTCGTCGTGGCCCCGCTCGTCCCCATCTATGTCCCCTCGGCGGAGCCCTGGTCGGCGGCTCAGGTGCCCGAAACGGAAGTGGCGCAGTACCGGACGCTCCTCGACCAGGCGACGGAACGGGCCCGGAAGGCGGGGCTCACCGCCATCGACGGGGTCTGCCTCGAAGGGGTGATCGCCGACGAGCTCCTCGCGCAGATCGAAGCGCATCCCACCGACCTGCTCGTGCTGGGGTCCCGGGGGCTATCGACGGCGAAGCGTCTCCTGCTCGGGAGCGTCTCCGACGCGGTGCTGCACCACGTGAAGTGCCCGGTATTGGTGGTCCGCCCGTCGCCCTAGAGGGGCGCCGCGGGGCCGCCGATCGTCGTGACCCGCGTCGGGGTCGGGAGCTTGTGCGACGCCTTGCGCAGCGCTTCCTTGGCGGCGTCCATGTGGTCGACGGTCGTGTAGACCGTCATCAGGGTCTCCCCGATCTGCGAACGGACCGCGTGGCCCACGGGCTTCCCGAACGCCCCGCGCATCCCGTCGGAGATACGGTCGGCCCCGGCGCCCATCGCCATCTTGTGCTCGCGGAGGATCTGGTGCGGGTAGCGTCGGACCTTGAGGTGGTAGGCGTTCGGCGCCATCTTCTCGAGGACCCGGACCGCGCTGATCCGCGCGGCCTCGAGGGCGATGTCGCGCACCTGGGCCGCCTCTTCCCCCTCGAGCGACATCGCGACGGGGAACGGTTCCTTCAGATTGCCCGTGTCGAACTGGGTGACGCGGCAGACCGGTATGCCACCCATGTACTCCTGGCGGGTGTACACCTGACCCTCGATACTGCGATACATCCGGGCCGGCTTCCGCGTCATGGGAGGCGGGCGAGCCGGGTGCCGTTCAAAAGCCTTGCCGCGCTCGACGGCGGTCCCTCGAGGAGCGCGGCCCCTCGCCCCGTCGGCCGTGCGCTCGTCACCACGGCCGGCAGGTCGAGCCGTTCGAGCCGGGCGACGATCCGCCGCACGCTCGCTCCCCGCTGCGGTACCGCCCAGAGGGCGTTGCCGAACATCGTTCGCTGAGCGAACGCCCCCGTCGCCCGGACCGAGCGCACCGCGCGCTGGAGGCCGGCGCCGCCCCCACCGACCGTGTCCCCGAACTGGATCGACTCTTGGAGGAACGCGGCGGCCGACGGTCGCCGCCCGAGCCGGGCGAGCCCGATCCGTCCCGCCGCGGTGACCGACTCCAGGAACCGACGGTCGGCAAGGCGCGCCGGCGACGGGACGGGAGGTCCCGCGACGGCGACGACGATGGGCCAATCGAACTGTCGGTGGGTGATCGCTCCGTAGGGCGGAACGCCCGGGGTCCGGCGCTGCTCCCACCCTCCACCGAGGATCGCGCCGACGCCGCCGAGCCCCCCGCCCCCGAACAGATCGGCAAGGTGGGCGACCGCGACGGACCGGTCCGGCGGGACGCCGGTAACGGCGCCGACGGCGAGGGCCGTCGCCGTGGCTCCCGCCGCGCTCATGCCGAACCCTTGACCGATGGGGAGATCGTGGTGCAGCTCGACGAGCAGGGCGCCGCGGCGCCCATCGAGGAGACGGTCGGCGACCGTGGTGGAGATCGGCCGGGGCCCGGGGGGTGCGGAGCGGACGCGCACCGAGCGGGCGCCGCCGTCGGCCCACGAGGCTCGCGCGGTCACGCCGAGGTCGAGGACGACGCCGGCTCCGACGGAACCGCGCCGCCGGGGGTCGCGACCGACGTGCGACGGAGCGAAGAGCCCGGTGATGTGGCCCGGGGCGAAGGCGACGGCGGTCCGGGCCGGTCGCACCCGCCGGCCGGTGCTGCGAACCGCCATCCGGCGCCGATGACGGGTGCCTCCTTATATTCGGTACCGGCTATCATCTCTCTCGAGAACGGGGCGTCCCCCGGGTGACAGGGGCTAACCATCGGATGAGCGAGCCGGAGGCGTCAGCGCCCACGCCCGAGAACTTCGACCGGGTCAACTTTCTCGAGCTCCGGAACACCCAGCTCGCCGAGGCGATCAAGCGTGTCGAGAGCGAGCGGCACTACATGGAGGCGGAGATCCTCCGCCTGCAGCGCGAGGTCAAGCGGCTCAAGACCGAGCTCGACCGGCTCCGGTACCCTCCGCTCATCGTCGGGAGCGTCCGGGACGTGCTGACCGACGGACGGGTCGTCGTGAAGTCGTCGACGGGGCCTGACTTCGTCGTGAACGCCGCCGAGACCGTCGAGCACGAGAAGATCGCCGTCGGTTCGCGTGTCGCGCTCAACAAGCAGACCCTGGCGGTGATGGGCGTCCTGCCCGCCTCGCTCGATCCGCTCGTCGCGGCGAGCGAGATCGTCGACAAGCCCAACGTAACGTACACCGAGATCGGGGGCCTCACCGAGCAGATCCGCGAGATCCGGGAGGCTGTCGAGTTCCCGCTCCTCCGGTCCGAGCTCTATCGGAAGGTCGGCGTCGAGCCCCCGAAGGGCGTCCTCCTGATCGGTTCGCCCGGGACCGGCAAGACGATGATCGCGAAGGCCGTCGCCCACCACACCCACGCGACGTTCGTCCGTCTGGTGGGGAGCGAGCTCGTCCAGAAGTACATCGGCGAAGGCGCCCGGCTCGTCCGGGAGCTCTTCCAGCTCGCCCGCGAGAAGGCGCCGACGATCATCTTCATCGACGAGGTCGACTCGATCGGCGCGAAGCGGCTCGAGGTCGCGACGAGCGGCGACCGGGAGGTCCAGCGGACCCTGATGCAGCTCCTCGCCGAGATGGACGGGTTCGAGCCGCTCAGCAACGTGAAGATCATTGCCGCGACGAACCGGCCCGACATCCTCGACGAGGCGCTGCTCCGCCCCGGCCGCTTCGACCGCATCATCGAGGTGCCGGTCCCGGCGTACCTGGGCCGCGTCGAGATCTTCAAGATCCACTCCCGGGGCATGGCGCTCAAGGAGACGATCGACTTCGAGGCGCTCGCGAACCGGTGCGAGGGCGCGACCGGCGCGGACATCAAGGCGATCTGCACCGAGGCCGGGATGTGGGCGATCCGGGAGGAGCGGGACTACGTCACCGCCTCCGACTTCGAGCGGGCGATCGAGAAGGTCGTCGGCGAGGAGGAGCTCCGCAAGGAGTCGGTCACGATGTTCGCTTAAGCGAACGGCCGACGCGCGCGAGCGCCTACCGCACCGAGTAGAACTCGACCTTCCCGCAGTGGGCGCACCAGAACATCTCGAGGCCCAGGACCCCGTCGGGGTAGCCGGGCGCTCCCGTGCGGATGGGCCGGGGCCCGAGCGCCTCGAGCGGTGACGTGCACGACGAGCACCGGCGGGCGAGCCGGCTCGGGAGGAGCGGGTCTTCCTGGGAGCCTGGGGCGGGCGGGTTCGGCATCCCGGGGACGACGGTGGACCCGGCCTATGTATGTTCGGTCGCGGCGGTCACAGGGAAACCCGCCACGGTCCGCGGCCCGGCGCCGGCGGAGAGGTCGGCGAGGACCGCAGGTTCGCCACCGGCGAGGGCGAGCGGGCGATCGGCCTCGAGGGCGATCGTCGTCGTATCGACGTGCTCGATGACCACGGGCGTGAACTGGAGCCCCACCGAGAGGTGGAGGTGGTCGCCCACCGCGAGCGGACGCCGGTAGTACCGGCAGCGACGGACGGGAGACCCGACGACGTGGGCCGTCGCGGTGAGCGAGCCGGCCGGGGCGAGGACCTGGCCCCGGGCGAGCTCGTCGGCCTCGATCCCCTTGAGCGCGACGCCGACCCGGTCGCCCGTCGCGGCGGCCGTCACGTCGACGTCGTGGACCTGGACGGAGCGGACCTCCACCTCCCGCTCCTCGGGGTAGAGGCGGAGCCGCTCGTGGGCGCGGAGCGGCCCGCCGCGGACGACGCCGAGGGCTACGGCGCCGACGCCTTTCACCGGGAACGCATGATCGATCGGGACCCGGGTGGGGCCGTCGCGGGGCGTGACGCTCCACCCTTCGAGCTCGTCGCGGAAACGGACCGGGTCGAACGGATCGATGGGATCGGCGGCGAACCGCATGCCGGCGAACGCCCGGCGGAGCTCGTCGACGCCGGCGGCGGGCCCGGCGGCGAGCCGGACCGGCAGCTCGAGCGCGTCGAGGACGGTCGCGATCTCGGCGATCTCCCGGGTGAGCCCGGGGACCACGAAGAGCGCCCGGTCGGCCATCTGGGCGGCGAAGAGGAGCGGCGGGAACCGCTCCGGGTACTGCGTCGGCTCGACGAGGGTGAGCGCGTGGTCGTCGCGGACGTGGTTGAAGAGGGTGAGGTCGGAGGCGGAGCCCTTCTTCCCGAACTCGGCGGCGGTCCCCGGGGACCCCAGAAGCGCGACGGTGATCGCGGGCAGCGGCCTATCCCGGCGCCGGGAGCGCCTTCGGGGCTTTCGTCCGGAAGCGGATCGCGTCGTCGTCGGCGTCGAGGGTCACGTCGGTCCCGTTGGCGATCTCGCCGGCGAGGATCTTCGCCGTGAGCGGGTCGACGACGAGCCGCTGGATCGTCCGCTTGATGGGCCGGGCGCCGAATTCGGGATCGAACCCCGCGCTCGCGAGGAGCCGGCGGGCGGCCGGGGTGAGGACGAGGTGGATCCGGCGCTCCTTCAGCCGGTCCTCGACGAGGGCCACCTGCAGTTCGACGATCCGCTCGATCTCCTTCGGGCCCAATGGCTGGAAGACGACGGTGTCGTCGAGCCGGTTGAGGAACTCGGGCCGGAAGTGGGCATGGACCGCGGCGAGGACGATCTGCCGACGGTCCGCCTCGTCCTTCGCGTCGCCGAGCTGATCGGTCCCGAGGTTGCTCGTCATGATGACCAGGGTGTGGCGGAAGTCGACGGTCCGGCCCTGGCCGTCGGTGAGCCGGCCCTCGTCCATGAGTTGGAGCAGGACGTTCACGACGTCGGGGTGGGCCTTCTCGACCTCGTCGAACAGGATCACCGTGTAGGGATGGGTCCGGACCGCCTCGGTGAGCTGGCCGCCCTCTTCGTAGCCCACGTACCCCGGCGGCGCCCCGATGAGCCGGGCTACCGTGTGCTTCTCCATGTACTCGCTCATGTCGATGCGGACGAGCGCCCGCTCCGAGTGGAAGAGGAACTGGGCGAGCGCCTCGGCGAGCCACGTCTTCCCGACGCCCGTCGGGCCGACGAAGAGGAATACGCCAACGGGCCGGTTCGGGTCGGAGAGCCCGGACCGGGAGCGGCGGACCGCCGTGGAGACTGACGCGATCGCGCTGTCCTGGCCGACGACCCGGCGGCGGAGCTCGTCCTCCATGGTGAGGAGCCGCTGGGTCTCCCCCTCGAGGAGCCGGCTCACGGGGATCCCGCTCCACTTCCCGATGACCCGCGCGACGTCCTCCTCGTCGACCTCCTCGCGGAGGATCCCCCCGTCCTTCGGCGCCGGGCCCAGCGCCTGGGTCTTCGCTTCGACCTCCCGCTGGAGCTCGGGGATCACGCCGAACCGAAGCCGGGCTGCCCCCTCGAGGTCGCCGGTCCGTTCGGCCGCCCCCTCCTCGGCCCGGGCCGTCTCGAGCTTCTCGCGCAGGTGGCGGACCGCCTCGATCCGCTCCTTCTCGGCCATCCAGCGCGCGGCGAGCGCCGTCTCCTTCTCCTTGAGCGACGCGATCTCCCGCTCGAGACGGCTCAGCCGGTCCTTCGAGGCCGCGTCGGTTTCCCGCTTCAGCGCCGCCCGCTCGATTTCGAGCTGGCGGATCCGTCGCGTGAGCTGGTCGAGCTCCGTCGGGCGGGAGTCGAGGGCGAGGCGGACCCCCGACGCCGCCTCGTCGATCGCGTCGATGGCCTTGTCCGGCAGACGCCGGTCGGCGAGGTAGCGGGCGCTCAGCGTCGCGGCGGCCACGAGCGCCGCATCGTGGATCCGCACACCGTGGTGGAGCTCGTACCGCTCCCGTAGCCCCCGGAGGATCGAGACGGTGTCCTCGACCGAGGGCTCGTTCACCAGGACCGGTTGGAACCGGCGCTCGAGCGCCGCGTCCTTCTCGATGTACTTGCGGTACTCCTGGATCGTCGTCGCGCCGATGCAATGGAGCGTCCCCCGGGCGAGCGCCGGCTTCAGCAGGTTCGACGCGTCCATGGCGCCCCCTTCGGCGGCGCCGGCGTGGACGAGGGTGTGGAGCTCGTCGATGAAGAGGATGATCTTCCCCGTGGCGAGCTCGACCTCCTTCAGCACCGCCTTGATCCGCTCCTCGAACTCGCCGCGGAACTTCGCCCCGGCAAGGAGCGCGCCGAGGTCGAGGGCGATGACTCGCTTGTCGCGGAGTGTGTCCGGGACGTCGCGGTCGGCGATGCGCTGGGCGAGCCCCTCGACGATGGCGGTCTTCCCGACGCCGGGCTCGCCGATCAGGACCGGGTTGTTCTTGGTGCGCCGGGAGAGGATCTGGAGGACCCGGCGGATCTCGTCGTCGCGGCCGATGACGGGATCGAGCTTCCGCCCCCGGGCGAGCTCGGTGAGGTCCCGGCCGTACTTCTCGAGCGACTTGTACTCCTGCTCCTCTTGGCGGCTCTCGACCTTGCGGCCGGGCCCCCGGAGGTTCTTCAGCGCCGCCTCGACCGACGCCCGGCGGACCCCGAACTCCTCCAGCATCTCGCGGGCCGACGAGCGGACCGAGAGGAGACCGACCAGGAGCTGCTCGACGCTCGTGTACCGGTCGCCTCGCTTCGTCGCCTCCCCCTCGGCCGACTCGATGATCGCGCTGAGCGGGCGGGAGACGTACTGGTCGGTGGGCGCGACGTGGTCCGCGGTCGGGAACTTCGAGAGCGCCTCCTCGAGCCGGGTGGCGAGCTGGTCGAGAGGGACCCCCAGCTGCCGGAGGAGATCGGCCGTCGGCCCACCGGCCTCGCTGATGAGCGCCACGAGCAGATGCTCGGGTTCGACGGACGCGTGGCGCAGCTCCGCGGCGCGGGCGAACGCCCGTTCGAGCGCGCTCCGGGCCGCGTCCGTGAGCTTCTCGAGGCGCATCGACTTTCGACGCGGAGTACCGATATAAGCGGGGCGCCCCCTCGAGGGCGGTGGCCGATCTCCGCACCCAGTTCGCCGGCCTCAGACTGCGGAATCCGTTGATCCTGGCGTCGGGGATCTGGGGGGAAAGCGGCGTCTCGCTGGCCGGCGCGCACCATCACGGCGCGGGCGCCGTCGTGACCAAGTCGATCGGCGACGCGCCCCGGCCCGGATATCCCAACCCGACCATCGAGACGTTCGACCGGTGGGGGTTCCTCAACGCCATGGGGCTCCCCAACCCGGGGATCGACGAGTATCCGCAGGAGATCGCCGCGGCCCTCGCCGAGGGCGCGACGGTCATCGGATCGATCTTCGGCCACGACGCGGCCGAGTTCGCGGCTCTGGGCCGGCGGATGGCCGCGACGGGCGTCGTCGCCCTCGAGCTAAACCTGAGCTGCCCCCACGCCGAAGGGCTCGGCTCGGAGGTCGGGAGCGATCCGGCGGCCGTGGAGGAGATCACCCGGGCGGTGGTCCGAGCCCAACCGCTGCCGGTCCTCGCGAAGCTCACCCCCAATACCGCCGACATCGGGGCGCTCGCCGAGGCGGCCGAGCGGGGAGGGGCTTCGGGGATCAGCGCGATCAACACGGTCCGCGGGCTCGCCATCGATCTACCGTTACGGCGACCCACCCTCGCCCACGGGCTCGGGGGGCTAAGCGGGGCCGCGATCCGTCCCCTCGGGCTGGCCTGCGTCTTCCAGATCTACGACCGGATCGAGATCCCGATCATCGGGATCGGGGGGGTCTCGACCGCCGAGGACGTCGTCGCGTACGCGATGGCCGGCGCCCGCGCCGTCGAGATCGGGACCGCCGTCGCGTTCGACGGGATCGGGGTGTTCGAGCGGATCGAGACGGCCCTCGGGCCGCTTCTCGACACCCTCGGGTTCGGTACGTTCGAGGAAGCGGTCGGCGTCGCCCACGAGGCCGACGTGGGGACGGCCGTGCCGTCCGCCGGCGCGGTGCCGCACCGCTAAGAGCGGGGCCCCCTACGCCGGTCCGTGCGCCGGGTCTGCCGCGTCGAGGAACGGGTCCAGGAGACCCCGAGCACGGTCACCCTCCGGTTCGACGACCCCCCGGCGGCCCGCCCGGGCCAGTTCGTCATGCTCTGGATCCCCGGGGACGACGAGATCCCCATGTCGCTCTCCTACGCTGAGGGGGCCCGGAAGGGGGTCACGGTAAAGGCGATGGGCGGGACCAGCCAGCACGTCCTCAAGATCCGGACCGGCGGCCGGATCGGGATCCGGGGGCCGTACGGCGTGGGGTTTGATGTGACCCCCCGCCGCATCCTCGTGGTCGGCGGTGGGTCCGGGGCGGCGGTCCTCGCGCCGGCGACGGAGGCCGCCCTCGCGGGCGGCGCCTCCGCCGTCGTCGCGCTCGGGGCCACGACGGCGAGCGAGCTCCTCTTCGCCGACCGGTTCCGAGCCGCGGGCGCCGAGGTGGCCGTCGCGACCGACGACGGGAGCGCCGGGGCGCACGGGTTCGTCACCCCGGTGGCCGACGCGCTCCTCCGCGACCGGCCGTTCGACGTGCTCTGGACGTGCGGCCCCGAGGTGATGATGGAGAAGCTCGTCGCGTCGGCCGCCCGGCACCAGGTCCCGGTCCGTCTCGCCCTCGAGCGGCACATGAAGTGCGCCCTTGGGCTGTGCGACGCCTGCTCGATCGGGCCGTACCACGTCTGTATCGACGGGCCGGTCTTCCCCGCCGAGCAGATCGCGGGACTCCCCGAGTTCGGGCGGTTCCAACGGGACGCGAGCGGCCGCCGGATCGGCCGCGGGCCGCCCGTCAGGGCGCACCGGACCGTCTGAGCAGCGCCCGTCGAACGACGCCGGCGCCGTGCGACGCCGGAGGCTTTATCGTGAGCCCGTTCTTCGAGCGGCCCGTTAACGAAAATGAAGGTAATTGTGGTAAGCGGCGGGGTGATTTCGGGCCTCGGGAAGGGGATCACGACCTCGTCCCTCGGCCGTATCCTCAAGGCGCGGGGGATCGCGGTGACCATCGTCAAGATCGACCCGTACCTCAACGTCGACGCGGGCACGATGAACCCGTACCAGCACGGCGAGGTGTTCGTCCTCGACGACGGCACCGAAGCCGACCTCGACCTCGGCAACTACGAGCGGTTCCTCGGACAGAGCCTCGTCGGGACCCACAACCTCACCACCGGCAAGATCTATCGCGCGGTGATCGAGAAGGAGCGGCGCGGCGACTACCTCGGCAACACCGTCCAGATCATCCCGCACATCACGGGCGAGATCAAACGGTCGATCCGCGAGGTCGCCCAGGCGTCGGGCGCCGAGGTCGTCCTCGTCGAGGTGGGCGGCACCGTGGGCGACATCGAGTCGATGCCGTTCCTGGAGGCGCTCCGGGAGCTCTACTACGAGCTCGGGGAGGGGCAGATGGCGTTCGTCCACACGACGCTCGTGCCCGTCGTCGGACCCGTCGGCGAGGCGAAGACGAAGCCGACGCAGCACTCGGTCCGCGAGCTCCGCGCGATCGGGATCCGGCCGACGATGATCATCGCCCGGGGGCCCGCCCCCATCGCGCCCGAGATCAAGGCCAAGATCTCGCTCTTCTGCGATGTCCCGCCGGAAGCGGTCATCTCGGTCCCGGACCAGCCGGTGATCTACGAGGTGCCCCTCGTCCTCGAGGCCCAGGGCGTGGGCGACCACCTCTGCCGGCAGCTGGGGCTCGGCGACCGGACCCCCGACCACTCGGCGTGGAAGGCGTTCCTCGCCCGCTTCCGGGAGGGGACGAACCCGATCGAGGTGGCGGTCGTCGGGAAGTACACCGACCTCCACGACGCGTACCTCTCCCACATCGAGGCGTTCCATCACTGCCAGGGGCGGCTCGGCGTCGCCATCAAGCTCCAGTGGTACGACGCGGAGGACCTCCCCCGCAACCCGGCGGCGCTCGCGCGGCTCCGTCATGCCCATGGGCTCCTCGTCCCGGGCGGGTTCGGCGCCCGCGGCATTGACGGCAAGGCCGTCGCCATCGAGATCGCTCGGACCCAGGGGATCCCGTTCCTCGGCGTGTGCTACGGCTTCCAGATGGCGGCCGTCGAGTTCGCCCGGCACGTCTTGGGCCTCCCCCAGGCGACGACGACCGAGGTCGACGTCCAGACCCCCGACCCGGTCGTCTGCCTCCTCGAGGACCAGAAGGAGCTCGCCGCGATGGGCGGGACCATGCGGCTCGGCGCCCAGCGGGTGACGCTCACCGCCGGCTCCCGCGTCGCGGGCATCTACGGCCGGACCGAGATCTGGGAGCGGCACCGGCATCGCTACGAGATCAACCCCGCGTACCTCGACCGGTTCGCCGACCACGGCCTCGCCGTGACCGGGCGGTCCGTCGACGGCCGGGTCGAGGTGCTCGAGCTCGCCGACCACCCGTTCTTCGTCGGGGTGCAGTTCCACCCCGAGTTCCTCTCTCGACCGGAAGCGCCCCACCCGCTCTACCTCGAGTTCACCCGCGCCGCCATCGCCCGCAAGGAGGTGCCGGCCCCTGTCGCCGCCCCGCCGGCTGGCGCGTGAGCTCGGCGCCCTCGATGGGGAGGCCGTCCGGATCGCGGGCCACCTCGAGGAGTACCGGGCGCTAGGCGGCGTCGCGTTCGCCCTCGTCCGGGACCGGTCCGGCACCGCCCAGGTCACCCTCAAGAAGGGCGTCGCCGACCCGGCGCTCTTCGAGCGGCTCGCCGCCACCCCCCGGGAGTCGGTCGTCCTCGTCGACGGCCGGGTCCAGCGGTCGGCGAAGGCGCAACGGGGCGTCGAGCTCCTGCCGGACCGCGTCGAGGTCGTGAGCGTCGCCGAGGTGCCGCTCCCGCTCGGGATCGTCGACAAGGTCGGCGCCGAGCTCGCGACCCGGTTCGACCACCGGGTCGTCGACCTGCGCAAGCCCGCCGTCCGGGCGATCTTCGAGCTGCGCGCCGCGCTCTTGGAGGGCCTCCGGGCAGCGTTCCGGGCCCGGGGGTTCCTCGAGGTCGAGACCCCGAAGCTCCTGCGGCAGGGGGCCGAGGGCGGCGCGACGCTCTTCGGCGTCGACTACTTCGAGACCCGGGCGTTCCTCGCGCAGAGCCCACAGCTCTACAAGCAGATGCTGATGAGCGCCGGCTTCGAGCGGGTCTTCGAGATCGCCCCGGCGTTCCGGGCCGAGCCGTCCGACACCGTGCGCCACATTACCGAGTTCACGAGCGTCGACGCGGAGATGGCGTACCTGGACGGTGCCGAGGAGATCCGGTCGACGCTGGAAGGGGTCGTCGTCGACGCGCTCGCGACGGCGCGGACGGCGCTCACCGCCACCGCGAACCCGCTCGTGGCGACCCTCCCGGTCGCGCAGGCGCCGTTCCCCCGGCTCGCCTTCGACGAGCTCACCGACCTCCTCCACCGCCCCAACGGGGCGGCCGACCTCGGCACCGAGGAGGAACGGGCGCTGGGGGAGCTCATGGCGACGGAGCGCAAGACCCCCTTCTTCTTCGTCACCGACTTCCCGTCGGCGGTGAAAGCCCAGACGTTCTACGCCCAGCGCCGGGACGACGACCCGGCCCATACCCACTACTTCGATCTCTACTTCGGGTCGATGGAGCTCGCGAGCGGGGGGGTCCGGGAGCACCGGATCGACCGGCTCCGGGAGAACTTCGCCGCGGCCGGCGTCGATCCGGGCCGGTTCGCGGGGTACCTCGAAGGGTTCCGGTTCGGCATGCCGCCGCATGGCGGATTCGGGTTCGGCCTCGACCGGTTCGTCGCCGTCGCCGCCCAGCTGGGGAACGTCCGGGAGGCACGACTATTTCCCCGCGACCGCTACCGCCTCGACCCGTAGGACGGTTCTTCGATGGTCGCGGCCGCTCGGACCCTGCCCGCCCCGCCGGAGCTCGCAGGCCGGTGGGCCGCCGTCTTCGAGGAGGCGGAGCTGCGGCCCCGCATCCTCGAGCTCGCCGACCGCTTCCCGGAGGAGCGGTCGCTCGCGATCACCTTCGGCCAGGTGGAGAGCGCCGACACCGCGCTCGCTGACATCCTCTTGGAACGGCCCGACGAGGTCGTCCGTGCCGGGCTCCAGGCGATGCAGGAGATTCTCCCCATCGCCGGACCCGAGGCGGAGCTCCTCCGGCTCCGCATCACCGGCCTACCCTCCACGGCCCGGCGGACCATCCGGGGGATCCGCGAGGGCGACCTCAACCGGTTCCTCGCCCTCGACGCGATCGTCCGGAAGACGACGGAGGTACGGCCCCAGATCCAGGACGCGGTCTTCTCGTGCCTCGCCTGCCGCGCCGAGGTGCACGAGCTCCAGGAGGTGTCGGCGCCGATCCTGCGCGAACCCATCGACTGCCCGAGCTGCGGCCGGCCGGTGGGTCGGACCCGGTTCCGCCTCCTCCCGGAGAAGTCGACGTACATCGACGCCCAGCGGATCGAGGTCCAGGAGAACCCGGAGTCGCTCAAGGGCGGCGCCCACCCCCAGGGGCTCTCGGTCCTCCTCCTCGAGGACCTCGCCGGCCGGCTCATTCCCGGCAACCGGGTCGTCGTCAACGGGACGCTGAAGAGCCTCCCCCGGACCTCGGCGTCGCGCTCCGGCATCCTGCGGAGCACCACCTTCGAGCTCTTGCTGCTCGGCAACTCGATCGAGTTCAAGCAGCGGGAGTACGACGAGATCGCCATCTCCGACGACGAGCAGGCGCTCATCCGCGCCTTCGAGGGGCAGCCGGGGGTCATCGACTCGATCGTCCTCTCCCTCGCCCCGACGATCCACGGGATGGAGGACGAGAAGGAGGCGATCGCCCTCCAGCTCTTCGGCGGCGTCGAAAAACGGCACTCCGACGGGGTCCGGACCCGCGGCGATATCCACGTCCTCATCGTCGGCGACCCGGGGACGGCGAAGAGCCAGCTCCTCCGGTACGTCGCCGACGTCGCGCCCCGCGGGATCTACACGAGCGGCAAGGGGGCGACGGCGGCCGGGCTCACCGCCGCCGCGGTGAAGGACGACTTCGGCGGCGGCCGATGGGTCCTCGAGGCGGGGATGCTGGTGCTCGCCGACGGGGGGATCGCCGTCATCGACGAGCTCGACAAGATGACCCCCGAGGACCGGTCGGCGATGCACGAGGCGCTCGAGCAGCAGACCGTCTCGGTGGCGAAGGCCGGGATCACCGCGACGCTCAATGCCCGATGCCCGGTCCTCGCCGCCGCGAACCCGAAGCTGGGCCGCTTTGCCGCCGACCGCCCCATCGCCGAGCAGATCGACCTCCCACCCACCCTCCTCTCCCGGTTCGACGTGATCTACTCGATTCAGGACAAGCCGAACCTGAAACGGGACCGGGTCCTCGCGAACCGGATCCTCCACTCCCACCAGGAGGGCGAGGCCCGGGAGGCCCAGCGCACCCAGGGCGAGGTGCCGTCCCCGACGGGGGCGCCGTTCGAGCCGGAGTTCCTGCGGAAGTACATCGCCTACGCCCGGCGGACCGTCCGGCCGGTCCTCACCGACGAGGCGCTCGCCGCCCTCGAGGACTACTACGTGAGCGTCCGAGAGCAGGGGGAGAAGCCGGACGCCCCGGTGCCGATCACCGCCCGGCAACTGGAGGCGCTGGTCCGGATGAGCGAGGCGAGCGCCCGGGCCCGGCTCTCGACGCGGGTCACCATCGACGACGCCCACCGGGCGATCCGGGTCGTCGAGAAGTTCTTGAAACGCATCACCACCGCCGACGGCCAGACCGACATCGACGTTGTCACGACGGGCGTGAGCCACAGCCAGCGGGAGCGGACGCTCCTCTTCCACGACATCATGGTCCGCCTCCAGGAGGAGGGCGGCGGCACGTTCGCCTACGATCGGCTCGAGGTCGAGTGCGAGAAGGCCGGGATCCCGAAGGTCCGGGTCGACGGGCTCTTCCAGATGATGCGGAACCAGGGCGAGATCGTCGAGAGCCGCCCCGGCGTCTTCCAGCTCCTCCGGTTCTAGACGACCGACGCCGCCGGCAGGGGTGATAAACCCCCCGATCCCATTCCGGGCGGAGCGACCGTGCCGGGCGGGATCGTCATGCGGGTCCACCGGGTCCGCGCCGAGATCGTCGTCGCCGCGTGCGACGAGGAGCTCCTCGGCCGCCAGCTCCCCGTGGGCTCGTCGGGCCGCACCGTCACCGTCTCGAGCCAGTTCTACGGCGAGCGGAAGGTGAGCCTCGAGGAGTTCGTCATCGCCGCCCGGCGGGCGACGATCGTGAACCTCCTCGGCGACCGTGTCGTCCAGGCGGCCGAGGAGGCCGGGATGATCGCCCCGGGCGGCTCCGGCCGGCTGGGGGGCGTCCTCCACGCCGAGATCGTTGGGATGCCCGGCTAGCGCGGCGGGGGCCGGATGGACGGGGAGTTCTGCGTCGTCTGCGGCCGCCGCGATGTCGAGCTCACCGACGGCGAGTGCGTCGACTGCTTCGTAAAACGGGTCCCGCTGGTGACCGCGCCGGAACGCCCGACGGTCGTCCTCTGCCCCACGTGCGGGTCCCGGCTCGTCGGTCAGCACTGGGAGCCGAGCGAGGCGGGCGACCGGCTCCAGGCGAGCGATCTCACCCCGCTCCTCCGGGCGCACCCCGAGGCCGGCATCCGCCGGGTCCACTGGACCGAGACCGGCGGCCAGACCCTCGTTCGGGAGCTCGAAGGGTCCGTCGACCTACGGTTCCGCGGCGTCGAGCGCACCCGGGGCGTCCGGATGACGGTCAAGATCGAGCATCGGACGTGCGAGGCGTGCAGCCGACGGAGCGGCCGGTACTACACCGCCCGCATCCAGCTCCGGGGCGGGGAGGACACCGGTCACGAGAAGGTGGCCGCGCGACGGGACCGGCTCGACCGGGCGTGGGCGTCGATCCAGGCCGAGGCCCGGGCGACGTGGCGGGACGCGCAGTCGTGGAAGGAACCGCTGCCCGAGGGGTGGGACATCTTCGTCACCGACACCCTCGCCGCCCGCTCGCTCGCCCGGCTCGCCCGGCACCGGCTCGGCGCCGAGGTCAAAGAGACCGCCACTCTCTGGGGCCGCCGGGACGGCCACGACGTCTACCGGGTCACGATCCGGCTCCGGATCCCGGCCCGGGACCGACCCCGGCGCGACGACGCCTGACGACCGCCGCTCCTCGAACGGAGGTCTTAAGAAGCCCTCCCCCCTCAAATCGTTCGGACGCGGGAGCACACTCGCAATGATGGGAAAACGCGGAATCCTTCGACGCCACCACGGTTCGGAAACCCTCGAAGAGGGGTCGTTCCTCGATCTCGGCACGATGCAGTTCGACGATGAGGCCGGGTCGCTCGCGGGGAACCGCGGCACCGTCCGCATGGCCGAGGTCCTGCGCTACGACGACGTCCACCACGCGACGAAGCTCGCGTACAACGGCGACATCGTGATCATCGACTACACGTCGGTCGCGAACGACGCGGCGACGGTCCGCCGGATGAGCCTCGATCTGAAGAACGTCGCGAAGGACACCGGCGGCGACGTGGCCGGCATCGCGAAGAACCTGCTGGCGCTCACGCCGGCGGGCATCCGCATCGACCGGCAGAAGATCCGACCGAGCTTCTAGGCACCGCCGCCCGGCGATGCGCGTCGCCCTCGAGCGCCGGGACGCCCTCGCGGGCGCCTTCGACGCGGTCATTGCCGGGGCGACCCTTCGCGGCGAGAAGCCCGGGCCGCTCCCGCGGGGCCTTTCGACGGCCGATACCGCGGTGGGCGGAGCGCTCGGCCAGGCGTGGGACCGGGGGGAGATCCGGGGCCGCCGCGGCGAGGTCACGACGTTCCACCGCACCGGGGGGAAAGGTCGGCTCGTCGTCGTCGGGCTCGGCGACCCCACCTTGACGGGTCACGAGACGGTCCGGCGCGCGGCCGCCGAGGCGATCCGCTCGCTCCGGGGGAAGGGTGCCCGCACCGCGGCGATCCTCCTCCCGTCGTTCGTCAGTGACCGGGTGCCCGTCGAGGCGGCGATGCGGGCCGTCGTCGACGGGGCGATCCTCGGGAGCTACGAGTTCCTCCAGTTCCGATCGACCTCCGACGGCAACGTCGAGGAGGTGAGCGTGGGGCTCGGCGACGAGCTCGCCCGCGGCGAAGCGGGGCTCAAGCGGGCGTTCGCCGAACAATCCACGATCGCCGAGACCGTCGTCTGGACCCGGGAGATCGCGAACCTCCCGGCGAACACCGCGACGCCCGAGCGCCTCGCCGACGAGGCGGTGCGGCTCGGGAAGGAGGTCGGGGTGAAGGTCACCGTATTCGACGAGACGAAGCTCGCCGAGATGGGATGCGGGGGGATCCTCGCCGTCGGCGGCGGGAGCGCGCATCCCCCCCGGCTCATCGTCGTCGAGTACGGCGGCGCCGGCCGGGGCGGCCGGACCGTCGCGGTCGTCGGGAAGGGGATCACGTTCGACTCGGGCGGCATCTCGATCAAGCCGGCGCCGGCGATGTCGTACATGAAGTTCGACAAGTCGGGCGCGGTGGCGGTCCTCGGGATCGTCCGCGCGGCCGCGCTCCTCAAGATCGCGCCGAAGGTGATCGGCGTCCTCGCCTGCGCCGAGAACCTCCCCGGCTCGGGGGCGTACCGGCCGGGCGACGTGGTGCGGGCGTACGGCGGGAAGACCGTCGAGGTGATCAACACCGACGCCGAGGGCCGGGTCGTGCTCTGCGACGCGCTCGCCTACGTGGCGGCGAAGCACCATCCGGACGAGGTGATCGACCTCGCTACGCTCACCGGCGCCGAGGTGATCGCCCTCGGCGACGACACCGCCGCCATCGTGGCGCCGGACGACCGGCTCGCCGGCGAGTTCCTGGAGGCGGCCCGGGTGGCGGGGGAGCCGTTCTGGCGGATGCCGCTCACCGACTACCACCGGGAACTCGTCAAAAGCGAGATCGCCGACGTCCGCAACAGCACCGAGATCACCGTCGCAGGCCTCTCCCAGGGGGCGGCGTTCCTGGAGCCCTTCGTCGGGAAGGTCCCGTGGGCCCACCTCGACATCGCCGGGCCCTCGTACACCACGCTCACGACGCGCAAGTACCAGCCGGCGTACCAGGGGGCGGGGGCGACGGCGTTCGGCGTCCGCACTGTGGTCCGGTACCTGCTCTCCGCCTCGGGCCGGGCCCGGTAAGGTCCTCGTCCCGCGCTAGTTGCCCACGATCATGACCGACTCGCCGCCGTGCTTCGTCGAGCGGGGCCGCACCTCGCAGAAGAGCGGCGTCAGGTAGCCGCCGCCGGTCACGAGCGCGACGCCCACGGGGAGCGACTGGATCATCTCGGTCATCCCGTCGGTGAGCCCCTCGATCGACTGGGCGATGGCCTTGAGATCGAGCGGGTTCGTCACCTGGAGGATGAGCTGCGTCGAGCACTGGGAGAGGACCGACTTGTCGATCCGGGCCGCCCGCTGGGTCACGACACAGAGCCCGAGGCCGAACTTCCGGCCCTCGCTCGCGATGTTCTTCAAGATCCGCGAGCACGTCGCGGTCCCTTGCTGCGGCGCGTAGTTGTGCGCCTCCTCGATGACGAGGAAGAGCGGCGGGATCTTGTTCTTCTTCCGGTTCTCGAAGAGCGTGCTCGCGAGCCGCTGGACGACGAGCTCCTGGACGTCGGGCGCGACGCCCCTAAGGTTCACGAGCGTCGCCGACCCCTTCACGACGAGGTCGTGGAGCGTCGTCCCTTTCGGGGCGAGGAGCTTCGTCTGCTCGAGGTACTCGAGCCGCTCGTGGAGGAGCTCTGCCACCGCCCCCTCGCCGTGCTCGGCGGCCCGGACGAGGTCCTGGACCGTATAGTCCGGGTTCGAGGCGGCCACCGCCTCGATGATCGCCTTCAGCGGGGCGAGGAACGACTTCACGTTGGTGAGCCCCATCGACACGAGGAGGTCCCGGGGCTCGAACGAGCGGAGCGAGAAGGTGAGCGGCTTCGCCGCCGGGTTGAGCGAGACGTCGGGGGAGAACTCCTGGACCTGGCTGCGGAACCCCTGGGTCTCGACGCCGAACTTCGCGTGGACCCCGTTCTTCTCGGCCGGGATGCGGAGCGAGCCGTACTCCCCGTGGGGGTCGATGATGACGCAGGTGACCTTGTGGCGGAGCAGTTCCTCGATGAGGACGCCCAAAAGGTAGCTCTTCCCGCCGCCGGTCTTCGCGAGGACGCTCACGTGGCGCTGGACGAGCTGGTTGATGTCGAGCTCGAGCCGAAGCGAGTGGCCCCGGAGGAGCCCGACGTACGCCCCCGTCGCCTGGCGGTGCTTGATCCCGAGGACCTCGGCGATGAGCGGTTCCTCGGCGCGGAAGACCTGGGCGCCGGGCCGGAACGGGACCGTCGGGAGCTTCACGAGCCCCTGGTCGTCGCGGTACCCGATCACCCGGGCGATCCCGAGGAGGTTCTGGTGGATCGTCGTCGCGGTGCCCCGCCCGAGCTCGTCGGCCTTCTCGAGGTCGAGGTCGCTCTTCCGGCGCAGGTCGTCGAGCTGGCAGAGGACCCGGCCCCGCAGCTCGTCCTCCACGGTGAGGTAGTCGCCCCGCTCGATGGGCTGGGTCAGCGAGAGGTGGAACTGGCCGAGCCCCACGTCCCCGTAGATGCGGCCGACCTCGTCCACGGGGCGTTTCAGCGGTCGGTCGGCATATATGCGTGACGCGGCAGACGAAACCGGACAGGGCCCGGCGGCCGTCGGACGGCTCGGGCTCCGCCGGCGCGGCGCGCCGGTCGGGAAGACCTTATATTGACGGCCCTCCGTGAACCGGCCCCCGGCTCCCCGATGGGACGGGCGGTGGCCTTGCTTGAGCGACGACCCGACCGGTGAACTTGAACGTAAGCGCGCCGAGACCAACGCGCGCGCCGATGAGCACCGCGCCAACCGCGACCGCCTGAACGCCCAGGCCCGCTCCCTCGCCGACGACCGGTCCCGCATCCTCGACGAGCTCCACGCGAAGAGCAGCGAGGCCCAGGACCACCGCCGCCACCGCGACGAGCTCAACGACATGGTCCGCGAGGCGAAGCGGCTCCGCGAGGAATGGAACGGGAAGCTGCAGGCGGCGATGGACCGGGTCCAGGACCTGAAGCGCGCGCGGGCGCCGCGCCCCGGTGCGATCCCCGTCTGGAAGCTCAAGAAGGACCTCCGCGAGCTCGAGTTCCGTCACATGACGAGCGCCCACTCCCCCGACGCCGAGAAGCGGCTCGTCGAGGAGATGAAGCGGCTCGAGTCCGCGATCCGCGACCAGGACGACCAGCTCCGCCAGGACCCCGAGATCGACCAGGCGACGAAGGCGCTCGCCGAGGCCCGCGAGCAGGCGGAAACCCACCACCGGGCCGTCGGACAGTTCGCCGAGGACGCCCAGAAGGAGCACGAGTCGATGGTGGCGCTCTACGAGTCGGTCGACGAGCTCCGGCGCCAGGCCGACGACGTCCAGGTGAAGCTCATCGAGGCGAAGGGCGCCGCCGACGAGGCGCACCGCGCCCACATCGCCTCCATCGAGGAGGTCCGGGACATCGAGAAGATGCTCTACGCGGCCCGCGGGATGCGCGCGCCCCCGTCGTGGTCGTCGGAACCGCCCCGGGAGGAGGACTTCCTCGCCCGCCTGAAGAAGGGCGAGAAGGTCTCGACGCAGGACCTCCTCGAGCTCCAAAAGACCGGCCGGGGCTAGGGCCGTGGCCGCCCCGGAGCCGCACCGCCTCGAGGGGGTCCTCTTCGACCTCGACGACACCCTCATGCCGTGGCAGACCGTCGCCCACTGGCAGTGGGCGTGGAAGCCGCTCGGGCCGGTCCTCTCCGAGCGGCACACCCTCTCGACGATCCGCCGGGCGCTCCACACGTGGGACCGGCGCCAGTGGGAGGCGCTCGTCGGCGGCACCCCGCCGCCCGACGCCTCCGCCTACCGGACGTTCCTCGCCTCGACGCTCGACGGGATCGCGGGCCGGACGCTGCCGACGAGCGAGACCGACGCCGTCGTCCAGCGGTTCCTGCGGCCCACCGGCGAGGTGGAGACGTTCGCCGATGTGACGCCGACGCTCACCCAGCTCCGGGCGCTCGGCCGCACCATCGGCGTCCAGACGTCGCTCCCCGAGGAGACCGCGGTCCACCTTCTGAAGCGCGCCGGTCTCGCCGACCTCCGCCTCGTCCTCACCGGGAGCGGCGACGAGCCCCGGCTCCCGCTCCCGGCCGCGTTCCGGCGCGCCGCGGCCGCTCTCGACCTGCCGCCGAAGGCGATCCTGCTCGTCGGCGACCAGTTCTGGTCGGACATCCGGGCGGGGGGACGCGCCGGCTTCTCCACGGCGTTCGTCGACCGCCGGGGATGGGCGCCCCGGGTGCAGGCGCGACGGGTCACCCGGCTGCCGGAGATCATCGATCTCCTGGTCCCGGAAACCGTGCCGCCACCGCCGGAAACCGGCGATGCCGGACCGTCGCCGCCGTGACGAGCGGCGGCTTAATATGCGGGCCCCCAGTGGCAGGCCATCCATGCGCTATGTGAAGCTCAACCAGGGGGAGCTCCACAAGATCAAGGAGCTCTACGAGGGCGTGATGTCCCACGCCTGTCACGGTCTGTTCTTCAAGGAAGGATCGGAGATCGGCGCCGACATGGCCGAGGAGGCGCTCAAGGATCGGGCGAAGTTCCCCGAGCGCGCCGCGGCGGTCTTGAAGGAGCGCGGGTGGATCGAGGAGGCCACGTTCAAGGACCACGAGGTCCTCGTGAAAGGGTCGATCGAGGTCTCCCCGAGCGATATTCCGACGTGCCACCGGCTGCGGGGGATCCTTCGCGAGTTCTACGAACGTTTTAAGGGGTCGCGGGTTAAGTGTACCGAGGAGGCGTGCGCCAGCGTCGGGGAACCGCTGTGCCGCTTCCGCATCGAGGAGATGTAGGCAGGGGTCCGGGTAAATGATGGCAACCGGGAACGTCGGGGCGGTCATCAAGGACCTCAAGGCCCGCATCAGTGGCGTCGCCGTCGCGCTCGTCTCGCGCGACGGGCTCGTGCTCTACGCCGATGTGCCCGCGGGCGTCTACACCGAGACGTTCGCGATCATGTGCGCGACGATCCTCGGCGCCGCCGCGACGGCGAACACCGAGCTCAACCGGGCGCCGCCCGAGCGGATCGTGATCGAGGGCAACGACTCGAAGACGATCATCGTCGGGAGCGGCAAGAAGGCGCTCCTGGTCGCCGTCGTCGACCAGGCGGCCGACGCGACGAAGATCCTTGCCGAGGTCGGCAAGGTCGCCGAGCTCCTGAAGGCGAACTAGCGTCCGACCGACGCCGCGCCCCCGCGGGGCGATCCTACCGGACGAGCTGCCCGAGCGGTCCGGCTACGTCCCGTTCGGGGTCAGCCGGCGATCGCCGCCGACCGCGACGCGGGTGAGGTACCCTCCGAGCGCCGCCACGAGGCGCGCCCACGCGATGACGCTCCGCTGCGTGGCGACGAGCCGGCGGACCCGGTAGTTCCCCCAGAGCGAGCCGTGCTTCTCCGTGAGCTGCTTGCGGCCGTACCCGTTCCAGAACGCCTGCACCAGGAAGCGAACGAAGTTCGGCCGCATGGCGTGGTAGACGATCGCCTCCGGGACCTCGGCGATCGCCGCCCCCGCCGCGACGGCCCGCAGGTTGAGATCGATGTCCTCGGCGGTGATGAACCGGGGATCGAACCCACCGAGCCGTTCGAAGAGCGTGCGGCGATAGCCCAGGTTGCACGACGGGTGGGTGACGTCGCTCCCGCTCCGGAAGAGCTCGACCCGGTCTAGGGCGGCGTACTGGCTCTTCCCGATGGCCACGGTGCGGCCAGCGACCACGTCGGACCGCTCGAACCCGCGGCGGAGACCGGCGAGCCACTGGCTGTCCGCAACGCAGTCGCCGTCGATGAACGCGAGGAACTCGCCGCGGGCCATCGCCGCGCCGGTGTTGCGACCGATCCCCCGGGACCCGTACCGCTGGACGGCGCGGATGCGATCCGGATACCGTCGGGCGAACTCCTCGGCGATGGCGAACGAACCGTCGTGGGAGAGCGCGTCGACGAGGACGACCTCGCAGGGCGGCTCCTGCGCGAGCAGGCTCTCGAAGAGCCGGCGGAGGTGGGGACCCTCGTTCTTGACGGTGGTGACGACGGAGACGAGGGGGGCTGAGGCGGGACTACTTCCCAAGCTCCATCACGACGACGTCCTTCACCGCGCGCATGCTCTTGAAGGGCAGCACGAGCCGGCCGGAGCCATCGGTCTGGAAGAGACGAGGTTCGACGTCCTCGCCGGGGGTGACGAGCACGTGGGCGATGGCTCCCGTGACGGTGTCGACGACGAAGTTCTCGATGTACCCAAGGATCTGGCCATCGTTGGTCATCACGGTCTTGCCCTTGAGCTCCGTCAGGAACTTGCGCATGTCGGCCCCGGGCGGTCGATGCCCGCCCTCGATATTTAATCGTTATCGCCGAGGGGAAGGGGCGATGGCGGTCCCGGCGGACCGGGCGGGCGCGGAGCGACGCGATCGCGTACCCGGGCCCGGAAACTCCGTCGCGGGGACCCACGACGGCGTCCGGACGCGATTCCGGACCGACGAGCGGCGTGGTTTTCCTCGAGGAGAAACGCGGCCTCGGCAACGCTTATATGAGGCACCCGGGTCGGAGGCGACCCCGCCATGCTTCGTACGATCCGTAAGCAGAATCCTCAGCTCGTCCACGAGCTGATCGAACTGCGTCGCGCCGCGGCGGCGAACGATGCTCCGGTCTGGGGCGCCGTCGCGGCCCGCCTCGCGCGCCCGCGGCACCAGGTGGACCCCGTGAACGTCGGCCATCTCGAACGGCTCACCCAGCCCAACGAGACCGTCGTCGTCGCCGGCAAGCTCCTCGCCCACGGCCGCCTGACGAAGCCGCTCACCGTCGCCGCGTTCCACTACTCGGCCGGTGCGAAGGCCAAGATCCACCAGGCCGGGGGCACCGCCCTCGGCATCCATGAGCTCGTGAAGAGCCGGCCCGACGGTGCGGGGGTGCGCCTCCTTGCCTGAACCCGAGACGCCCGCAAAGCCGAAGCGCACCCGCTCGCCGGCGAAGCCGGCCGAACCGACGACTACCACCGGCACCGACGCTCCGACGGAACCCGTCGCCGCTCCGGCCGAGAAGGCGGAGCGTGCGCCCCCGAAGCCCAAGGCCGCGCCGACCACCCCGAGGGCCCCGCGGGCCACCGCGCCCCCCAAGGCGACCTCGACGAGCGCCCACGAGGATTTCCCGAAGAGCGCGACGTTCGTTGACGCCTCGGGGCTCGTCCTCGGCCGGGCGGCGAGCTTGATCGCGAAGCGACTCCTGCAGGGCGAGACCGTCGTCGTGGTGAACGCCGAGAAGAGCGTCGTGATCGGCAACCGCCACATGGTGATCGACGAGTTCGTGGAAGCCCGGGCGCGTGGGTCGGTCCGGTCCGGACCCCACTACCCCCGCTACCCCGACCGGATTTTCCGGCGGACGGTACGGGGCATGCTCCCCCACCTCAAGACCCGCGGCAAGATCGCATTCCACCGGCTGCACGTCTACATCGGCGTCCCGGACGGCCTTTCGGGCCGCGCGATGACCGCCCTTGACGGCGCGCGCGCGCGCCCCGCGCTCCGAAGCCCGACCACCCTCGGGGAGATCACCCGACTCCTGGGGGCGCGGCTGTGAAGGCGCCCGTCGTGGTCCTCACCAGCGGGAAGCGGAAGGAGGCGGTCGCCCGCGCGACGTTCCGCAAGGGTCAGGGCCGGGTCCGCGTGAACCATATCCCGCTCGAGATCGTGGAGCCCGAGATCATGCGCCAGAAGATCCAGGAGCCGCTCCTCATGGTCGGCGACAAGTGGCACGCCGTCGACATCCAGGTGGAGATCGAGGGCGGCGGGGTCGTCGGCCAGGCGTCGGCGGCACGCACCGCCGTCGCCCGGGGCCTTGTCGAGTGGATGAAGGACCCGGCGCTCGTGGAGATGTTCAAGAAGTACGACCGGTCGCTGCTGGTCAACGACCCGCGGCGCAAGCTGCCGAAGCGTCCCGGTGGCCGCGGCGCCCGCGCCCGTCGCCAGAAGTCGTACCGGTAGGCGGGAGGACGGCGCGATGACGATGATGGTGCCGGTCCGCTGCTTTACCTGCGGGGCGGTCATCGGACAGACCTGGGACGAGTTCCGGGAGCGGACGAGCCGCGGGGAGCCCGCGGGGCAGGTCCTCACGACACTGGGGCTCTCTCGGTACTGCTGCCGGCGGATGATCCTCTCCCACGTCGATCTCCTCGACGAAGTCGGCCCCTACGGGTAGACCACCCTCGCGCCCGCGAGAGCCCTCGGGCACTCGATAACTACAGGATCAACGCCCTCGATCGAGGGGGAAAGGGTTCGCGACCCACGAGTCGGACCGGCCGGACGATCTACTCGTCGTCGTCCTTGTCGTCCTTCTTGGCCCGCTCGAGGCCGCTCTTCGACGTGGACGAGGATGACGATCCCTTGCCGCTCGGGGTGGACGGCCCCGCCCGGCGGCGGCGCCACCAGACGAACACGGCGAGGGCCACGATGACCACGGCGCCCACCACGGCCCCGATCTCCTCGTAGAGGACGATGGGGTTCGGGTTCAGCGTCACGGCCTGGTGCGCCTGGTTCGCTCCGGTCTGGTAGTTCGCGGCGAACTCGTTCGTCGCGGTGGCGTTCGCCCAGAGGTCCCACGACCCCTGGCGCGCCGGGTTGAACGAGATCACGGCCCGGTCGGTCTCATTGAACGGGATGTTGGCGGTCCCGTTCGCGAACGCCACCGCGTCGGTGGTGGTGTTCGTCGCGTAGTGGTAGAACGCGACCGAGCTCGGGGAGCCGCCGATGTTGATCTGACCGCCCGACCCGGACGGGGCGAGGAGGTAGAACCGCACGGTGACGCCGAGCGCCGTAGAGTTCTGGCCCAGCGTGTTGGTGACGTTCACCCAGACGGTGTACGACGTCCCGTCGGTCATCGTCGAGGGCGCCGTGAGGTTCGAGAGCGCCAGGACCGGCCGTTGGCTCGCGTTGATGGCGATCGAGACCGTCGCGGTCCGGTACTGGCTATTGCCGGCGCGGTCGGTCACGGTGAGGTTCACCGTGTACGCCTTCGCCTGCGGGTCGAGCCAGAACGCCGGCTTCGTGGGCATCTTGAAGCCCGGCGAGACCGCGCTCTGGTTCTTCCAGAGCCCGAACGACGAGTTGCCCGAGTTCGTGATCGTCCAGTTGTACTGGACCAGCGAGCCGTTGTTGGGGTCCGTCGAGTTGACCGCGGAGAGCTGCACCTCGGCGGTGTGGTTCGCCCCTTCGACGATCCCCGAGCTCGCGATCGACCGGCCCTTCGAGTCGAGGAGGGTCACCGCGGGCGTCGGCTTCTGCGTGTCGCGGACCAGGACGACCATCGCCGCCGTCGAGAGCCGGCCGCCGCCGTCCCAGAGCTCGAGGGTGACGTTGTACCGCCAGCCGGTGAAGGTGACGGTGTCGCCGCCCACCACCGTCGACGTGACGTAGTAGCCCGCGCCGCCGAACGTGTAGGTGAAGTTCGTCTGGGCCGCATTGACGCCGGACCCCGCGGTGTAGTTCGCGATCGTCGAGAACGAGTGCGCCGCGAGGCTCCAGTTGGCCACCGAGAGGACGCCGGGGACCGTCGACGACGCGAACAGCGTCGAGCTGCTCGCCGAGGCGTTGAAGTGGAGCGTCGCCGACCAGTTCACGAGGGCGTAGAGGACGCCGCCCGTCGTGTTGACGGTCGTCGCGTTCACCGAGATGACCGCCTTCGGCGCCTGGCCGCCGGCGAGGACGTAGAACGTCGTGGTGCTCGTCTGGCCACCGGAGCTCGTCACCGTGAGCGAGCCGGAGAAGTTCGCCGCGTTCGCGTAGGTGTGGTACGTCGTCGGCTCGGCGCTCGAGGCGGTTCCGCTGTCGCCGAAGCTCCAGGCGTACTGGGTGCCGTTGGTGCCGGCGGGGAACGTGGAGTTGACGGCCGAGAACGAGACGTTCTCGCCGCTCGCCACGACGACGGTGTAGTTGCCGTTGCTCGAGTTGAGGACGTTCTTCGTCGAGAAGGCGAAGTTCGACGCCGAGATGTTGACGATCGCGCTCACGTTGCCGTACTTGACGATCGGCAGCGAGGCGGTCGTGGCGGCGGTGGTGTACGGCTTCGCGACGAGGGTGAAGCTCGTCCAGGTGCCGCCGGGTCCCGCGGGGACGAGCGTCGAGCCCGAGGGCGCCGGGGTGCCCGCGGCGAGGACGTAGCCGGCGGGGAGGTCCACCGTGTAGTTGAACGCCTGGGCGTTCGTCGGGTGTTTGAACGCGAAGGCGAGGGTGTAGTTCTTCAGGTTCGCGCCGACCGTCGAGCTCGTGTTGTACCGGGCGCTGTACCCGAGGCTGATCGAGGCGGCGCTGGTGAGATCGCAGCCGCCCGCGCACGTCGAGGTCGCGTTGAACTCGAACGAGGTGTTCGTCCCGAAGCTCACGCCGTTGATGCTCGCCGACGCCTGGTCGGCCGGGAAGAACGGTCCCTGGGTCTGGATCCAGTTGTAGACCGAGGGGAGCATCGCGCTCGAGAACGAGAGGTTGTGGGAGAGGTCGAGGGCGAGCTGGCCCCACAGGTCCCCGATCGAGGCGTTGGGGAGGGCGCCCAGGACCGCGTTCGGGCCGAGCCACGTCGCGGTGGACACGGTGAGGTTCGAGAAGCCCGTGGTGAGGTTGAGCGTCGTGTTATACGTCGCCGGGGCCGAGATGGCCGACGCGGTCACGTCGTGCTGGGTCGCCGTGCTCGACGTGGTCACCGTGAGCGGGTACCAGACCGTCCCGTACCCCACGAGGGAGAGGACCACATCGAACGTCGACGACGCCGGCCCGGTGAAGTTCGCCGGGTAGCCACCGATCGCGTAGAAGCCGCCCGGCGGGACCGGGTAGGTGTACACGTTCATGTTGGCGGTGTCGATCACCGTGGCGTTCCCACCGTTGGGGACGTGGATCGACGGCGCCGACGCCTGGTTCACGTGGCCGTAGGTGAGGTAGGGCGCGATCGCCGGGTTGACGGTCATCCGGGTGCCGGCGACGGTGACGCCCTGGTAGTCGAACTTGTTCGGGCTCGAGGGGAGCGTGGTCCGCAGGACCCAGTTCCCGTCGGGCGCGGTGAAGTTGAACGACCCGGTCCGGTTCGTCGTCGCGTTCGCGAGGACGAGCGACGAGAACTGGGGCGCGAGCAGCTGGACCGACGCGTTCACCGCGGGGCTCGCCCCGTTGGTGGCGTTCCCGAAGATCGTCGTGGTGTACGGGATCGCCGTCACGTTGGGGAGGACCGGCGCGAAGTTGACGGTGGTCAGATCCGTGGCGTTGAAGTACGCGAAGACCGGCGTCGGGCTCTCCGGCAGGATGGCGCAGGGGTCGCAGCCGACGAGGTGCAGCTTCGCCTGGGCCGGGACCGAGAGCCCCCACCAGCCGGGCGCGAGGGCATTCGCCGTGTTGGCCGCCGAGAACTTGAACTCGCCCGACGCGACGCCGCCCGCGAGGAGCGTCTGCGTCGTGTACGTCGCGTTCGTGGCCTGGGACGTGAGATCGACGGTGACGCCCGCCGGCACCGGGGCGGACGTCCCCGGCTGTTCTACCCACCCGAATAGGGTGTAGGTCGGCGTCGAGCTCGCCCGCGCCCCGGAGATCCCGGCCAGCCCACCGGCCAGCAACAGGACCACGAGGCACCACAGCGCGGCTCGCGTGGCGGTTTCACCCATCGTGTTTCACTGCTCCCGATTTGATGTTCCCCTATCGGAGAACTCGGCGGCGAACTTAGCTCCTCTATTTATGGCTTGCCCGGAGAAAAATCGCCGGTGGAGCGCCGACAGCGCCGGCTAGCGGTAGATCGCCTGGACCGTCTCTTCCTTCTTCTTTCCGACGCGCTCCCGGAGCAGCTGCTTCTGGAAGTCCTCGTAGAAGCGGAGCGCCTCCGGATCGACCGACGGGTGGGTGAGCTTCATCGCCGCGTCGAAGTGGGCCATCGTCACCTTCGACGCCTTGATGTTCTCCCGGATCGCGACAAGACCGGCTTCCCGGCAGAGCGCCGCGAGGTCGCTCCCGACGTACCCCTCGGTGCGCTGGGCGAGCTCGTTGAGGCTCACGTCCTCGGTGAGCGGCATCCGGCGCGAATGGACCTTCAGGATCTCCAAGCGGCCGGCGACGTTGGGCGGCTCGACGTAGAGGAGCCGGTCGAACCGGCCGGTCCGCAGGAGCGCCTCGTCGAGGATGTCGGGCCGGTTCGTCGCCGCGAGGACGACGACCCGCTCGAGCGACTCGAGGCCGTCGATGGAGGTGAGGAGCTGGTTCACGATCCGCTCGGTGACCCCGCTCGAGGTCTGGAGCCCCCGGCGCGGCGCGATGGCGTCGATCTCATCGATGAAGACGATCGCCGGCGACGCCTGGCGGGCCTTCTTGAAGATGACCCGGATCGCCTTCTCGCTCTCCCCGACCCACTTGCTCATGATCTCGGGGCCCTTCACCGAGATGAAGTTCGCCTGGCTCTCCGTCGCGACGGCCTTCGCGAGCATCGTCTTCCCGACGCCGGGCGGACCGTAGAGGAGGATCCCCCGGGGCGGCTCGATCCCCATGTGGCGGTACACCTGGGGGTTGCGGAACGGCAGCTCCACCGACTCCTGGAGCGAGCGTTTGAGCCGGTCGAGGCCGCCGACCTCCTCCCAGCGCGTCGAGGGGATCTCGATCGCTACGTCCCGGAGGCTCGAGGGTTCGATCTGTTTGAGCGCCTCCTTGAAGTCCCGCTCGGTGACCTTCATCTTCTCGAGCAGGGTGATCGGGATCGGCTTGTCGAAATCGATCTCGGGCAGGTAGCGTCGGAGCGCCCGCATCGCGGCCTCGCGGGCGAGCGCCGAGAGGTCGGCGCCGACGAACCCGTGGGAGAGACCCGAAAGGTCCCGGAGGAGCTTGTCCCGCTCCTTGTCGGTCCCCTCGATGGGCATCCCGCGGGTGTGGATCATCAGGATCTCGAGCCGGCCCGCCTGCGTGGGGACGCCGATCTCGATCTCGCGGTCGAACCGGCCCGGTCGGCGGAGCGCGGGATCGATCGCTTCCTCCCGGTTGGTGGCGGCGATGACGATGACGTTCCCCCGGCCCGAGAGGCCGTCCATGAGGGTGAGGAGCTGCGCGACGACGCGCCGCTCGACCTCGCCGACGACCTCGTCGCGTCGGGGCGCGATCGAGTCGAGCTCGTCGATGAAGATCACCGACGGCGCGTTCTTCTCCGCCTCCTCGAACTTCTCCCGGAGCTCCTTTTCGCTCTCGCCGTAGTACTTCGAGATGATCTCGGGCCCCTGGATCCCGATGAAGTGGGCGCCGGCCTCGTTGGCGACCGCCTTCGCGATGAGCGTCTTCCCGGTCCCGGGCGGCCCGTAGAGGAGGACCCCCTTGGGCGGGGAGATCGCGAGCCGGTCGAAGAGCTCGGGGTGCTTGAGCGGGAGCTCGATCATCTCGCGGACCCGACCCAACTTCTCCTTGAGCCCGCCGATGTCCTCGTACGAGATCCGGGGCGCCGCGACCTCGGTCTCGGTGACCGTCTCGTCCTTGATCGTGATGCTGGTGGTGGGGCCGACCTGGACCGTCCCCTTGGGCGCCGTCGAGACGACCATGAACGGGAGCGAGCCGCCCATGAGGAACACCCCGGGGATGACGAACACGTCGCCCCGGACGAACGGCCGGTGGGAGAGCGCCTTCGAGACGAACGACTCGAGCCCGGGACCGAGGTCCATCTTCGCCGACCCGGAGTAGATCGGTGCGATGGTGATCGCCTCGGCGATGGGGCAGTCGATCCGCTGGACGAGGACCCGGTCGCCGATGGAGACCCCGGCGTTCCGCCGGACCACCGCCTCGACGCGGACGACGCCCTTCCCCTCGTCGTCCTGTTGGGCCCGGTTGACGACGGCCGCCGTCGTCTTCCGGCCGCGGATCTCGACGATATCGCCGACGCCGACCTTGAGCCGCTGCCGGGTGCCGACGTCGAGCCGGGCGGTCCCGAGGCCGATGTCCTGCTGGAACGCCTCGGCTACGCGGAGGGTGATCGCCTCAGCCATTCAACGACCGGATTCACGTCGGGGCGTGTTAAAAGCGTTCGGCTCGAGGAGCGGCCCCGGTCGCCGGTGGACCCGCGCCCGGCGTCGGGGCCGACCCGCGCGCGCAGTGGCGTCTATATAGGCCCACCCCGATGCGCGGCCGATGGCGCAATCGGGGTCGCCGCCGCCGGAGGCCATGCGCCGAGGGATCGGCGCCGGGACGTTCGTCGGCGCAATCGTCGTCGTGGCGATCCTCGCGGTGGCCGCGGGGGTCTACGTCGGGAAGAGCTACTACGGGTCATCGGCCAGCGCGAAACCCACCTACCTCGTCGTCGGGACGAACATCCCGTTCCCGCCGTTCGAGAGCTACAACGATAGTTCGGGGCAGTACGTAGGGTTCGACATCGACTTCGCCCAGATGTTCGCGAACGCCACCGATCGGACCCTCGTCATCCAGAACTATGCCGATTTCTCGCTCCTGCTGACGACGGTCGGAACAGGCGGTATCGACCTGGCGGCGTCGGGGATCACCGAGTCCGGAGCGAGCGGCGCCGCGCGGAACGCGACGATGTCGTTCTCGATCCCGTACTACGACGCGAACCAGGCGGTGCTGGTGAAGTCGTCGAGCACGCTCACCTGTCCGTCGAACACGTGCGACCAGTCGGAGCTGAAGACGCTCACCGTGGGCCTCCAGAGCGGCACGACGAGCCAGGCGTGGGGCGACCAGTACTTGAAGCCCAACATGACGAGCCCCTCGACGCAGTACCTCCTCTACACGACGGTCGACACCGAAGTGACTGCGCTCCTCGGCGGATCCATCGACGCGGTCATCATCGACTCCGGGCCGGCGACGTCGATCGCCGCGGGCTCGAGCGGGGCGCTCAAGGTCGCCGGGACGATCGTCACGGGCGAGCTCTACGGCTTCGCCGTGGCCCACGGCGACCCCGAGGGGCTCCTCCCGGTCATCAACAGCGTCATCGCGACGTCGATGCAGAACGGCGAGTATGACAAGCTCGTGAAGAAGTGGTTCGGCTAGGCCGGGTGGGGACGGGGCGGCCTGGCGAGCGGTGAACGCCGACCGCCCCGAAGCGTCTCCCCGCGCCGCCCCGCCGTCCCCGGTTGCCCCCCCGCCCGCCCCCGGGCGTACGGAGCGCTCCCTCCTTCGGAGGATCGTCACCCGCGAGCGACTCGTCCGCCTCGGCGTCGCGGTCGGCGGGACCGTCGCCGCCTTCGTCGTGGTGGTGCTGCTCGGGGTGTGGGGTGTGTACGACCTCGCGTACGCCCGCTCGATCCTTCCCTCGCTCCTCCGGGGGTTCTACCTCACCGTCGGGCTCATCGCCCTCGTCATCCCGACGGGATTCGTCATCGGCTTCTTCGTCGGCTGGGGCCGCACGAGCCGGTCCCGGATCGTCCGCACGCTCGCCGCCGCCTACGTCGACTTCTTCCGGAGCCTGCCGCCGCTCGCGCTGATCGCCTTCGCGTTCATCCTCGGGCTCCTCGTGTTCCGCCAGACGATCGCCGACTTCTACCTCGTCCAGAAGCTCGCCCTCGGGATGGGCGTGCTCGCCCTCGCGCTCCATACGGGCGCCTACCAGGCCGAGATCATCCGGGCCGGCATCCAGTCGGTCCCAACGGCGCAGACCGAGGCGGCCGACGCGATCGGCATGACCCGGGGCTCGTCGATGGTCCGGATCGTCCTGCCCCAGGCGTTCCGGGTCTCGCTCCCCGCCCTCGGCAACGAGTTCTCGTCGGTGATCAAGGATAGCTCGCTCCTCAGCGTCATCGGCCTCCTCGAGCTGAGCGGGATCGGTCTCGTCCAGGTCTACTCCGGGCTCCTCATCTGGGTCTACGCGCCGCTCGTCGTCTGGCTCGAGATCGCGGTGCTCTACTTCGTCGCGACGACGCTCGCCACGACGGTCGTACGGGCCGTCGAAGAGGCGTTCCGGGTGCCCGGTCTCGAGACGGCACGCGCATGACGACGATCGAGCTCCGCCGGATCGCGAAGTGGTTCGGCTCGCTCCACGTGCTCCGGGGGATCGATCTCGCCGTCGAGCGGGGCGACGTGCTCTGCATCATCGGCCCCTCCGGGTCCGGGAAGTCGACGCTGCTGCGCTGCACGAACCTGCTCGTCACCCCGGACGAGGGGGAGGTCCTCCTCGACGGGGTCCGGGTGAACGCCCCCTCGATCCGACCCGAATGGGTCCGCCAGCAGATCGGGATGGTCTTCCAGTCGTTCCATCTCTTCACCCACCTCACGGTCCTGCGGAACGTCACCCTCGGGCTCACGACGGTCAAGCACCTCGACCCGGCGAAGGCGCGGGTCAAGGCGGCGTTCGAGCTGGGCCGGGTCGGGCTCGCCGGGAAGCTCGACGCCTACCCCGCTCAACTCTCCGGCGGCCAGCAACAGCGCGTCGCCATCGCGCGGGCGCTCGCCATGGACCCGAAGGTCCTCCTCTTCGACGAACCGACGTCCGCCCTCGACCCCGAGTACATCCACGAGGTCCTCGACGTGATGGGGCAGCTCGCCCGGGAGGGGCGCACGATGGTGATCGTGACCCATGAGATGGGGTTCGCCCGGGAGGTCGCCGACCGGATCGTGTTCATGGACCAGGGTCTCATCGTCGAGCAGGGGAGCCCCGAGGAGATCTTCGACCGTCCCGGTCACGACCGGGTGAAGGCGTTCGTGGGGAAGATCCTGCGATGACCGCGGGGGCGCCGGCGCCGGTCCCTGGCCCGTCGGCGAATCCGCGCGGCCCACCGTCGAACGCGCGTCGAAGGGCCGAGGTCGCCCTCCAGGTCGGAGGCGTCGTCGTGGCCGGGCTCGCCGTCTTCTTCGGCCTCGGGGCCCTCGGCTGGTACGACGTGGGGTTCGTCCTCCGCGAGCTCCCCTCGGGCGTCGGACCGGCGGCGATCTCCGTCGAGATCACCAGCCTCGCGTTCGCGCTGGGGTTCGGGCTCGCCCTGCCCCTCGCCATGCTCCGCGCGTTCCCCCCCGGGCGACGCCCGACGTCGCCCGGGTCGTCGGGGTCGAACGCCGGTGAGCGATCCGAGGGACGCCTCGGCCGGCTCGGCCGCCGGATCGCGTACGGGTTCGCAACCGGCTACGTCGCGACGATCCGGGGCACCCCCTTCCTCGTCCAGGTGTTCCTGGTCTACTACGCCGTCATCTTCGCCGCCCCCCGGTTCGTCCTCTTGGGGCTCACCGTGCCGTTCTGGGCCGGCCTCCTCGCCCTCACGATCAACACGACCGGCTACCAGGCCGAGGCGATGCGCGGCGGGTTCCAGTCCGTCGATGCGGCCCAGATCGAGGCCGCCCGCGCGCTCGGGCTCACGCGGTTCCAGACGTTCCGGCGGATCACGTTCCCGCAGGGGATCCGGCTTGTGACGCTGCCGCTCACCAACGAGTGGATCAGCACGTTCAAGACGAGCGCGATCCTGAGCTACATCTCGTTCGTCGAGCTCTTCTTCTGGAGCCGGACCGACGTGGCGTACCAGCTGGGCCACCCCGTCGAGGCGTTCGTCCTCATCGTGATCTTCTACCTCGTGATCAACGTCGTCCTGAGCCGCTCGGTGAGCTACCTCGAGGAACGGTACCGGATCCCCGGCCTCGGCACGCGGGGGCCGACCGGAACAGGGCGCGCGGCCGGCTAGGCGCCACGGCCGTCAGAACATGTCGCCGTGATGTCCCCAGTAGCGGGGCGTGGCGAACACCGAGCCCCGCAGCGCCTCCCCCGAGGGGACCCCGGATCGCAGCGCCCGGCCCATCAGCACCGAGTGGGTGTGCGGCGCGAGATCGTACCCGCGGTCGAGGAGGAGCGTCTCCGCATCGGTGACGAAGGTGGATCGGGCGATCGCGAGCTGGCGACCGACGCTGAGCCGCTCGAGGAGCGCGACCATCGGGGCCGAGTGGGTAGGCGCATCGACGATCACCTCCCCCGTCATCGACGACCAGCGGTCGCGGGTGAGGTGGGAGAAGCCGACGAGGCGATCATGGTGGACGAGCAAGTGATGGTCCTCGATCTTCCGGAACCCCGCGGCCAAGCGGAGGCGCAACCATCCGGGGGGTCGCGGGAGGACCCCGAGGCGGGTCCGGGTCGCTCGGCTGATGACTCGGTTGAGCGCCGCCAAGTCGGAACGCCGAGCGGGCCGCGTGCCGTACCCCGAGGGCAGGCGGAGCGAACGCCCCGGGGGGACCGTCCGGGTGGCGATGGGCAGGGCCACCAGGTCGACGTACCCGAGCCGCTCGTAGAGCCGGTGGGCGCCCCAGCTCACGTGGGTGTGGAGGAGCGCGAGGTCGAAGCCGCCGCGTCCCGCCTCGGTGTGGAGCCGCTCGAGCAGGGCGGCCGCGTGGCCCCGGCCGAGGGCATCTGGGCGCGTGACGACATCGGCGACGCCAATGGCCGAGAGCGGGGTGCCCTCGGTCCGGACCGAGCGTTGGACGGCTCCGACGCGGGCGACAACGTCGTCACCCTCGACGGCGAAGAGCGCGACGGGCGGCCAGATCAAGGCCCGTTGCGCACGCGCCGCCGCGACGAACTCCGGGTACCACGGTGGATCGTTGTCGCTGAGATCGAGCAGCCGGGTCCGCTCGCGGAGCCGCGGCGACAGCTGGTCCCACGTCCGGATCTTCGTACCGGCCTCGGACGCTGGAACCCCCGTCGGGGATATCAGCCGCCGGTGGCCGGTCGGTGTGACGTCCGGCGCTAGCTCGGGACCGCGGCAGGGCCCGGGCGGGCGGTCGGAACCCAGTTCGTCGGTCCGAACGTACCGGCCAATAGCGCGGCCCCCGCGAGCGTCACCGGGAGGAGGGCCCACGCGAGGAGGTAGGGGCTCGCCCCTAACGTCGGGAGCGCGACCCACCCCAGGAGCAGGCCCAGGAGCGGGTTCCACGGGAGCAACCCGGCGCCGAGGGCGGTCCGAAGCGGGGTCCACCGCTCCCTTGCCGGATCCGTGCCGCCCCGCGCGGGTATCCCGGCCGATCGCTGAACGCCCCGGGCGAGCTCCCAATGGTGGATCGCGCGCACCACGCCGAGCGCGACGAGCGGAGCGGCGACGACGGGGGTCAGCGGTCCACCGAATCCCCAGACCCCGAGGGCGGCGACGCTGACCGCCGCCAGCGCCCAACTGAGGGCGGAGGTCGTCGCGATGCGGGAGACGGGCGCTTCAGGACCGCCCGTCGTCGCGGTTTCGAGCAGACGCTCGAAGGAGGATCCCTCCGTCTCGAGGAGCGCTTTCCGGACCCGGCCGTGGTAGAGGTCGCCGACGACGATCCCCGTGAGGCCCAGGACGACGATCAGGAGGGCGGCGGCGGTGCTCGCTTCGGCGGACCCTGCGACGAAGGGGACCAGGGCGATCGGGGTCCACAGGATCACCCAGACGGCGAGCCCGCGCCGGTACCGGCGGACGAGGCCATCGCGCGCGACCTCCTCCGGGGAGGGCGGGACGTCGGGGGAGGACGTGGGCCGATCGATCCGGGGCCGGCGGGAACGGATGCGCTCCACGGTGAGCACCGCGAGCCCGAGGGCCGTCACCCCGGCGGCGACGACGGGAGCGATCGGACCCAAACCTGCGGCGCCCGGATCGTAGGTGTAAGCGACGAGACCGTCGAACGACGCGCAACCGATCCGGCAGACCGACGTTCCGACCGAGGCGCCCGCGCTGGACCCGGCGGAAGGCGCACCGACCGGGACCGGGCCGCACGGCCCCAGGCAACCGGGGACGCAGCCCACCGAGCACCCGTCACCGGACGCGCCGATAGCGGCCCACCAGCCGCCGCCGTCGAGGAGCGCCACGATCGGGAGGTTCGTGGTCGGCGGAGCGAGGTCGGCGTTGAGGTCGACGTGGCACGACCGTGTGACCACGTCGCTCGTCGTGTCGATCCGCCAGCAATCGACGCCGAGCTCGTCGGCGGTCGTCGCGGCGATCTCGACCGCCGTCGGACCGGCCGGGATGACCGAGACGACCCGCGGCAGCGCCCCGATCGACCCTCCGTCGGTCGCGAGCTCGTTGAACGGGATCGCGGTGTAGGGAGCCGACCGCAACGGCACCAGGTACGTCGGGGTGAGGAGGATCGCCGGAATGCCGGCGTCACCTTGGAGCGTCCAGCTCGACGGGGCCGGCAGGGATGCGAACGGGGCGAACGACGATCCGTTGGCCGTCGCGAGCTCCCAGAGATGCAGCTCGTAGGAGGACGTGGTCGACGGCACGACCTCGAGCGCGGCCAGGATCCCGTCGGACGTGGTCGTCATCTCGAGAGCGCCGCCCGTCGAGGCGTCCCCGGGCGCGGTGAGGGTCTCCTCGGCCGACCAGGTCGTTCCCCCATCGTGGCTGGCCACTCCGGCGACACGGACGGCGGACGAGCTGCACGGGTCGGTCGGGCCCGACCAAGCGACGGCCCCCAGCGGGTCCATGAGGCTGGCCTGGATCGAGCTCACACCGAGCCCGGCCTCGGTGAGCGTCCGGGTCACCCAGGTGGACCCCTGGTCGGGGCTCGAGGCGATCAGGACCGTCGAGTTGCTCGAGCAGGCTGGACCGTACCCGTATGGGACGTACACGTCGGTCGTCGTCGAGGCGGAGGCCACGAGCAGGAGCTCGCGGCCACCGACGGCGATCGCCGCGTGTTCCCACGGGGCCCCGCCGGCGACGGCCGAGTAGGGAACGGGGTTCGAGGTCCACGACGCCCCCCGGTCGACGCTCCGTTCGATGAGGATCGACCCGGCGTTGTCGGACGCGGCGTAGAGGGTGTCCCCCGAGGAGGCGAGGGCAAAGAACGACCCCGAGGCGGGCAGGAGGGCCACATGGTAGGTGGGCGAGGCGCCGGCGACGATCGCGATCGAGAGCCCGGCGAGTGCGAGCACGACGGCGAGGGCTACGGAGAGGACCGGGCGGTCCGACGGGGACGCGCCGGTCATAGCATGTGCCCCAGCGGGTCGTCGTCGTCCGGGTTCGGGGGGGATTGCGGGGGAGCGGACGGCCCTCCACCCGGTGCGATCGTGGGCGGCGGCGGAACCGGCGCCCGGCTCGACCGATGTCGGGCGACCCCGACGATCCCCGCGATCACGACGCCGAGGACGAGGCCGACGATGACCAGGCCCGCGGGGTTGAGCGTCGACGGAGCGGACGAGGCGGTCGCTCCCGCCGCGGGGCCGCCCGCGGTCTCGGGAGCCCAGTCGAGGGTGAGGGTCACCGACGAACCGTTGACGAGGAACGATCCGTTCTGAACGAGCGGGGTCGGCGTGGTGGCGGCGCGGGCTGCGAACGCGTACGACCCGTTCGGCTCGAAGATGGTGAGCGAGGTGCCCGTGGAGTTCGCGGTGACGACCCCGATCGTGACCGACCACGTGGCTCCCGAGGGCACGGTGTGGGTCTCGAAGACGACGGCATACGAGGAGGTCCCTCGGATGGCGGAGTCGTCGCCGGCCCCCGTCGACGGACTCTGCGACGCGGCCGATCCCCCCAGGGAGGCGAACAGCGCCGCGACGACGACGATCGCGAGGAGGGCGATGGGCGGGCGGCGCGGGGCGGCGAACGAACCGGCGATTCGGGCCATGGTCGGGAGGAGGGGTTCCGTCCCCTTCAACGGGTCGACAACTTATCGCCCGGAACTTGTACACCCCCGGCCGGCCGGCGCGGCGGGCCCAACCGTGCGGGCGCTCACTCCGGCCGAGTTTCGAACAGCGTCGGCGATCCTCGCATTCCCCGGAGCGACCGACCGGGCCCGGATCCGGGCCGCCGCCATACCGAGCTCCACCTACAACGTGGTGCGGCGGCGGATCTACGAAGCCGGCTGGCTCGACGACGTCCTCGTGCCGAATCCCGGCCCGACCGGGGTCCGATCGGTCGAGATCGAACTCGACCGGCCCCATCTGGCCGAACGAGCGACGCGCGTCGCCGCCACGGCGAACGACCCGGCCAGCGCCGTGGTCTGGGGCGGGGTGCACACGGTGTTCTCGATCCGATTCACCCGAACCGACCGGTCGGCCCGGGCAGCCTCCGGGCCCCCAACGACGACCCCCGGGTGGCGGCTCCGGATCGATGCGGTTAGCGGCGAGCTGCCGGTCTACTTCGACTACGGGGGCCTTTGGGCCCGGTTCGGTGGGGAACGCGTACCCGAGGCGTACCCGGCCGGCCTAGCGTTCGGCACGACCCCGGCCGCCCGACGATGGTCCACGAGCCGGTCCGCTCCCCCGTCGGACGAAGTCGAGGCGGCCCCTTGGTTCAACTTGAGCCGGGCGAGCCGGGCCCAGCAACGCGCGATCGAGGCGGGCGCGGTCCAGCTGCGCACCGTCGTCCGGCCGGCCCTCGTGCCGCCGCTGGACGGTCGGCGGCTGGGGGAGTTGCTGTTCATCCATGGACGTCTCGCGGCCGGTCGGTCGCTCCACGGGCTTCTCACCGACCTTCGGAACGGGCCGGGGGTCTGCCCCTTCCTCGCGGCCGCCGGCGACGGTGCGGTGGTGCTCGCGGGCATCGGCCAGCTCGCCGACGCTCCCGGTCGCCGGACCCCGGTACGGGCCGGTCCCATCTCGACCACGGCGATCCTGCGGACGTACCTCGAGGAGCCGCGGTTGGACGTCGAGCCGGTCGAAGCGGTCCAGCAGATCGTCGCGCATCGCTACGCCGGCATCGGCCCGCTCTGACCGCCCCGCGTCGGACGGCGGGGCGGGGCCCCCTCCACTGGCGGGTCAGGCGAGGGTGGACTGGCCGGGGGCGCGTTGTGCCGCGGTGAGGTCGACGGGCGGCTCGCCGAGGACCTCGCGGAGCACTTGGGCGGTCCCGGGTCCGAACCCCATGAAGTGGTTGTTCACGAGGGCGTAGATCTCGAGCGCCGACGCCCCCTCCTCGCGGAAGCGGCGCGCCATCGCTTCGAGGTCGGCCCGCCGGTCGCGCTGGATGCGATCGAACGTGTCGATGGCCCGGTCGCCGACGAAGCGCGCGTAGAGGAACGGGGCGGTCACCTCCGCCGGCGGCGTCACACCGGGATAGACCGACCAAACGAGGGCGGCCCCCCGCCCCCGGAGCTCCTCCAGCGTCTCGGGCACCCACCACGACCGGTGCCGTAGCTCGACGGCGAGAGCGTACTCCGCCGGGAGGCTTTCGAGGAGAGCGACGAACCGGGCGCGGCCGTTGTCCCGGTGGAAGCTCGGAGGGTACTGCGCGACGAGCGGGCCGAGCTTCCCGGCGCGGACGAGCGGCTCGAGGCTCTGGAGGAAGCTCGCGAGGATCCCAGGCGACTCCGGCCCGGGATGGTGGGTCACGTCCCGGGGGATCTTGAGGGTGAAACGGAACCCGTCGGGCGTCTGGGTGGCCCAGCGCCGGACGAGGAACGGCGTCGGCGGCCGGTAGAAGCTCGAGTCGACCTCGACGGTGTCGAACACCCGGGCGTAGCGGGCGAGGTACTCGCCAGGGGGCGCGTCGTCCGGGTAGAACACCCCCCGCCAGTCGTCGTACGACCAGCCGGCGCATCCGATGTGATACCGGACCACGGCCCGCGACCGGGGGCCGCCGCATCAGGGTTGCTACCACCCCTGCTTTGAATCAGAACCCCCCTTGCGATCCCTGACGGAAGGGCTCCGTCCAACTTGGTTCAACGTTCACCGTTCATCGTTCAGATGTTCCGGAGCGACCAACGTTCATGTCGACTCATCCCTTTTCGTGGTGACTGGCGCTCGACGGGGACTTCGCTGCTCCCTCGCCGCCCCCCTCGCCCCTCCGATCCTCTCCCTCCTTCGAGATTTTCGTCTCCTCGTGAACAGCGGCGTCCGCGAAGCGCTCCTGACCGGTGCGACCGCTCGGAATTCACTCGTTCCCCTTAGTCAGAAGCTGGCTCGAGAGTTCCGCGTCCACGGCTCCCACGCCCGGCTCGCGATGGACCTCGCTCTCTCTCTAACGAAAGGGCACCGACGACGGATGCGACTTCACCGGGCTTCTTCGGCTCCGTTCGTCCGTACGCCTTGCCTCGTCGCCGATGACGCCACCTTCCACCTCGATCCCGTCTCGGGACACCTCCGCCTCTCCCTCCGCCACGGTGAATGGGCCGGCTTCGACCTCCGACTCTCCGACTACCACCGAGCCCGCCTCGCGACGGAGCGGATC